>Ga0206126_10002474_pt1 | contig 19963 bp, 24 predicted proteins | sample Helgoland_Spring_5_FD_148621 | JGI IMG/M metagenome (GOLD analysis project Ga0206126, IMG submission 148621) | Pelagic subsurface seawater microbial communities from Kabeltonne, Helgoland, North Sea - Helgoland_Spring_Bloom_20160412_1 | ecosystem: Environmental > Aquatic > Marine > Epipelagic ...
AATCAGATGAAAATGTCCGCGTGATTCTCATGACAATGGACAATACCAGTATGAGGAAAATTCTGATCCTCACCGAGTTTTGTAGAGTGGCGGTAGAGGATACAGGCATAGACTTTCAAAACTAAGAAAGCTTTTATAGACCAAAAAATTGGTCATTGTCGTGACCAAAGGTCGCATCATTCTTTTGGAGATCTGAACTTCACCAACATTTTGGTCTTCATCGTGACCAAAATTTTGGTGATCATCGTGACCAAAATTTTGGTCTTTCATTCTTCAGAGTATCGATCCTTGAACTTTCACCAAAAATTTGGTGATCATCGTGACCAAAATTTTGGTGATCATTTGCCAAAATTTTGGTCGTTCATCTTTAGAGTCTTTCATTCTTCAGAGTATCGATCCTTGAACATTGATTCACCAAAATTTTGGTCTTTCATTTGCCAAAATTTTGGTCTTTCATTTGCCAAAATTTTGGTTGTTCATTTGCCAAAATTTTGGTCTTTCATTTGCCAAAATGTTGGTCCTTGATCTTCAGAGTATCGATCCTGAACATTGATTTGCCAAAATTTTGGTCTTTGATCTTTGGAGTCCTTGAACTTTCATTCACCAAAATTTTGGTCTTTCATTCTTCAGAGTATCGATCCTTGAACTTTCATTCACCAAAATTTTGGTAGTTCATTTGCCAAAATTTTGGTTGTTCATTTGCCAAAATTTTGGTTGTTCATTTGCCAAAATTTTGGTCGTTGATTGTCAAAGCCGCCTTTTGAATCCTCGATAAACCCTATAAAAAAATATATATAGAATAAAAGATGAGATATATGTTTTTATATTTGTTGTTATTGCCTGTAGTTTTAGCGCGTCCGTCTATTACGTTGTGCATGATGGTTCGAGACGAGTCGGCTGTTATCGAAGAAACCCTTTTAAACATGTTGCCCTATATCGATAGATACGACATTACGGACACGGGTTCTACGGACGGTACTCCCGGCGTCATTCGAGCGGTCATGAGTCGTAATAATGTGCCTGGCACTGTGTATCATACGGACTGGAATGGGTTTGGGGATCATGGTTCTGAAGTGGGTTCCCAGACAGTGATGTATTCGAATTGTTATGGACAAGCCGATTATCTTTTTAAGATGGATGCGGATGACCTTGTGATGGGTGTATTGAACTGGCCCCAGCCTATGGACAAGGATGGATATGACCTTTTGCAGCGGTCTGGTTCTGGCAATTCCTACGTGAATTTGAAGTTGTTGTCTGGTACTGTTCGTTGGCGAGCCTTTGGTCCGGTTCATGAGTATGTGTCGTCGTCTTCTGCGTTTACGTCTGCTCTTTTGGAGGGTGATTATTACATTTTGTCGCGTCGCCTTTCCAAGCGTAACGACGATGATCGAAAGTATGAGCGCGACGCATTGGTTTTGGAGAATGCGTTGGTTTCTGAGCCTGAGAATGCTCGTTATCAGTTTTATCTGGCTCAGTCTTATCGAGATGCCGGTCTTCTTGAAAAATCATTGTCGGCGTATTTGAAGCGCGCTACCATGAAGGGATGGCACGAGGAAAAGTTTTTTGCAATGTATCAGGCTGGTAAATTAAAGGAATCGTTGAATTATTCTATTGATGAAATCCATGATCAGTATTTGCGTGCATATGAGAGTCATCCCGAACGCGCGGAGCCTTTGTATGCGTTATCGCGTTTGTTTCGTTTAGCTGGGCGTCCTGCGACCGCCTATATATATGCGCATCGTGCCGTGGGCCTGCTTCCGCATCCGCATTTTCTGTTTATGGATCGTTGGATATATTCTGTTGGTATTTTGGACGAGATTTGTGCTACTGCTTGGTATGCGCATGCTTATGAAGAGGGTTTATCGGCATGTTCCAAGTTGTCATTAACGGATCGCATAAAGGAGAATCTCTCTTATTATTTAGACGACGTACTGGATATAGAAATTAAACTGTAATAACTCTTGGTTTTCTTTCTTGGTAATCTGTTTCTGTTTGTATTCCGTGTATACTAATATATATTTGTATGTATGTGAGGTATGTCCATAGTAATATTTTTGGAATGATGGTGATAAATAACAGATGTGTGTGTAGTAATAGAGCGAGTCCTATGGCTGCGAGTAGGTTTGTGGCGGCCCATAATGTGATTCCCGATTCTTTGTGAATGTGAGCGACAAAGATTGGAATGAATGCGTGTTCGGATACGAGTAATATGACAGTGAATATGTGTATGATGTTGTCATCCATGTATAGAGGGGGTACGGTGGCGATGGCGATGATGATTGGCAAGTATGTGATTTTTTTGTGGTGTATTTTTGCGGGTATTTGTGTGAGTCTGTACCATGTGTCTGCGTGTAGGTCTGGTTTCCAGCAAATGGCTTTGCTTTTTGGTCCGAATGCGATGCATCTCGCTACGAGCCATGCCCATATGGACGCGGATAATACAAAAAATATTCTCATTTATGGAATATGTGTATCTCTAAATATGTTATTTGATCTCGAATATGTGATTTTTCAAATCCCGTTTCGATCGTTTGGGATCTGAATTGACTATATAAGTAAAAAATCAAACCTTAAGTAGTGATGTCAAGTCATTGGAATAGTTTTGATTTGAGTCAAGCGAAACGTCAAAAGACGGAACATGTGCAATTTTCTGAGTTGCCCTCTACGGAAAAAATATCCGAGGAGCATACGCCCGATATATTACAGCCGACTGTTGATCAACCAGAGCAGCCAAAGACGTTGATGGTGGCGGAAACCTCCTTTTTTAACCAACGGAATAAAGACTTTTGGCATCGTACGGATCTTTCCCACTTGCGTCCGTATGATTTCCCGTATGTCCGGGCGTTAATTCAGCAAAAGCCGTGTGATACATTGTCTCCGGAAGATATTAAGCATAAGGAGCATGTGCGTTGTACGATCCAGGTGGTGACTCGTGCATATGAGGAAAAATATTTACGCGAACCGACGGGCAAAGAACGGTCGTGTATTATGAGCGATCAGTGCCAAGGGATGCATTTGCCTCATGTGAATGAGAATGCATTTGTTTTGCGCGAATTCCTTCTTCCTACCGAGGAGGAAGAGTACAATCGTACTGCAAAGTTGCCTGCGGAGGGTCGTTTGTGTTTAATGTGCAAACGTTCTGAGATTGCGCGCGCGTTTATTAATATTCGCGCCGATGGCATGGGCGTCAAAAACAATATTATTCTCCAAGATTATCGTAATATAGTGGACGAGGAGGGCGAATATTGTCTTGAAGATTGTCTTTTATCATCGCCTCAAGTGTTTCAGGGCCTCTTGGACCCCGTAGTGTTGCATTTGCGCAATGCTTATCGTCTAAAGGTGGTGAAAGGTGTTCGTCATTACGAGCAGTGGCGTATGAAATATCCCGGCCAAGAGATGTCTTTTTTAACGAAGGCGTCCAAGAACTGAGCACTCTTGGGCGCATTTTACCATTCGAATTTGACGATGGGCTTACTCGCGAATTGCCTGAAAATACCTTATTGAATTATTTTTCAGGTTCTTCTTACGAGTGGCTCTTCATGGGTTCGTATTGGGATCGCTTACAAACCGCTGCCACTTATACTGGTTCCTTCGTTTGGTCACCTCCTCACGCCGACCATCCCTGGGTCAAATCATTGATATCTATTGTGCATGCGTCTATTGAATTAATGTCTTCGAAAGATTATCCGGAGCACATTTCTTTCTGTTTGTACATGTATTACGATGCTCATGTGTCCATCATGTGTGCTGTCGAGGAAACCAAAGAAGAACAATATTTGAGACAAGCATTCATGAAATATCCTCCAAAAACCGCAAACGTATTACAAGAAGGAAATTTGCCAGATATTGTTAATTATCAATTGCAATGTTCGTTTTGGAATGAAAACAAACCGAAGATGAAACCTATTGTTCATCTGATGTGCAAAGCGCTTCCACAGAGATGTCAGATCCGCAATTTGCGTGAAATAATATCGAATTATTGTCAAACGGACGATTTGGTCCACGATTTTATGAAGAATGCTTTTTTATGTTCTGTGTTGGGCATGTACAAGCATTGTAAGGTCCGTTTGGGGTGGGCCGAGCGCAAGGCTATTTTACGTCGTTTTGTTTATTTGAAACCGAATCGCATGCAGATTCAGGAATGGTTATTTACGAATTACCAGCATTTGTTGTTTTATATCATAAAGGAATTTTTAACGTTTTCAATGAGAATGATTCCTGCATTGTATGACGAATTATGCGAAACGTACAAGTGGCATACATTTGAGACAACTGTGCACGATGCGATGGATCATATTCGTTCTATTATTAATCAAAATGTGGGTCGTTCTCAGTCGATTCAGGAATGGTTATCTCAGATAGAATCGAATTTGATGCAAGTGAATAAACAACAGCTTGGTAATTTGTTTCGGCCACAGCGTCAGACATTTACTCAGACAGTCGTTTCGATGTGCAATCGTATTGACGAAATTGCGCAGCAGGTCAACCCTACGATCGAATTCCCGAACGAATACAAAGATTTGCTTCGTCAGATGGTTCAACGCGTTGAAAGGGGCACTATCCATATCGATTGGCTCAAATATTTCAATGTCAAGCAGTCTACGATCGATTTATTGGTGAATATGTACCAGCATTCACCTCAAAATACTTATCGCACTGATTTGCGTAAATTATTGCAGAACTCATCTCGTTACGATTTCGAAGCGATTCGCGAGTTATTTGCCGCATTTCAACAAACCCATCACGATATGCGAACGTTTCCGTTGCCGGCGCATTATTATGAAAAGCAGTGTGTGGCGTTGCGTCGTCGTTACGGTTTGTCTCCGGATGAAGAATTAAAAGATCATGTGGGTCAAGTATATTTGTGTTTGTCTTGCAATTCTTTCAAGGGATTCATAGTTCGTAAAGACAGTAAAACCAATAATTTGTTTGCGAATGGCCATCATAAAATCATCATCGATGATCAAACCTTAAAATGTTATTGTGGCCGTCGTTGCGAAAAATCAGATACAAAGAAGCGGAAGAGGATTGCAGTCGAGTCTTTTCTGGATGGTGTTGAGTTAGAAGAGGCACGTAAGAGAAGGGCAAAGAAAGATTGGAAAACCCAACGCAAAAATATGCAGAATGAGTTGTGTGCGAATACGGAATGTCTCAAGTTTAATATGACGGGCTGTCTATTCCAATATTATGGAAACATGTATTTGTTTTGTCCGTCTTGTGGGAATCCGACCGTCTTTAACCGCGACCAATACGACAAACATGGGTTTACGTGCGGACAGTGTTTAAAAGAGGGTACACTTTACACTTCCGTTTCTTGTTATATATGCGACACTTACCGTGGAAAAGATTCGTGGACTACAGTTTCAGCCAAACCAGAAGAAGGGGAACCTATTTCAGTCGCCATTTGTAACGGTTGTTACAAACCATGGTTGCGACAATACGAAGAAACGATCCCATTGGACATATTAGATCAACAGAAAAAGAAAATGAACGATAGAAAATCACAGAAAATACAAAGTACAACATAAACATTAAATCCAAAATCTTACATTACATTCATATTTAATCATGTATACCTTTAGACACATGTCAACTGTCAAAGTTGCCCCACAAAATACCTGGTCCTCTTCATTTACCAAAACAGTGACTAAGGATCCCGCGAGTGTTCTCACCCAAACAGAAATGCCAGAAACGGAAGAATATATGTATCTTGCATTGTTATGTGCGTGCATAATACTCTTTCTGTATACGTTTAAAAAGCCAGCCTGAGTACTCGTCCCGATGCTCGAGAGTCCATAGTGGGCAAGGAACTGAGAACCGATTCCATGGCCCATCCTGCCATTTTTACCCTTTCTTTGTCGTAAAATCCAGCGGATACCCACTGTGTAAGGGTGGGTTGCCAGTATCTTTTGATATCTTCCAGTTCAAAATTGAATCGTTTCCACGTATCTACGTTTGCGCCCATCGAAGTCATAATTTGCCAGGTAAATCCCAATTCCACAAGCTGGTGGGTGGTATATCGAAGTTCCGCAAGTTCCGACATGGTTAATCTCATTTTTAACATTTCTGCAGCATTTAATTTAAGTTTATGTTTTTGTTCTGTCCATGAAAAATGAGATAAATGTGTTGGAAGGATTCCCATTTGAACCATATGGTCCCATGTGAATCCGAATTCTATAATATCCTTGGAATCGTATCTGGAGGCAATATCTTCAAATCGTACGCGTTCTTGCACTGCGTCTTCTGGACCAAATCCACAGGCAAGGATGGTCGATAATTTTTTGTTTTGTTTCATGTGATCAATGAACGTTCTGGCCTCCGGCGTGAGTGGCGTGATAGCCTGCACAAAAGAGTGTAACACTCCCTTATAGACTGTGGGTTTCAGGCGCCGCTCTGATATCGCCATCAACATATCTGCATTCATAGCGATGGAACGGTCGTTGCCAAGTTCCGGCTTTTGATCTAAATGTTGATGACAATCGGAACATTGAGTGGAAAAGGGTGAAGCAAAGACGCATGACAAATGGAAGACATGTCCACAATCAAAGACTGCCCGATCTTTTAGACCGATCTCTTTGTTACATAACATACAATTAGACGAAGACATTTATTAAAATAGGTCTCTATTTATAATATAAATTACTTGTTTTTACTTTTTACTTTTTGCTTTTTTCGCGACAGCTTTGACGACTTTTGGTGCGATGCGGCTTTCGCCTGCCTCGAAATCTCCACCGGCTCCACCGGTTGTAATGACATTACACTTGTGCAGAACTACGTCCAATGGGGCACCTGGCCGCGAATAAGAGAGGGCAGTACCCATAATAAAGCGAGAGGCTAATTCGTTATCTGGATTTGCGCGAGTTCCAAGTTCTTCAGCGAGTTCGTGATATGGCGTAACGACAAATTGAAGTTTTCCGTGTGGGATACCGGTCTGAAGAGCTCTGTTCTTTTTCTGACCTCTGCCAACTGGATTTGGAATATCCGCACAGATCAAGTCGCCCGGGTACAAGATAGAAGAACCATTGTTAAAAATAGTATTGAGACCACCCATCGTAAGGACAAATCCCTGTTCGAAAACGTCTTTTTCGGGGGTGAACTCTGTCACCGCAACACCAGCATATTTCAACGTCTTGAGGATGGCTTTCTTTGCCGGAACTTTGTCCGAAGATGAGTTCAGGGTTGGTCCAGTCTTTCCTTTAAGACCATTGGCAAAGGAAAAGACATGCATTTGGTGGTCGCCGTAACGACGGACGGACGCCTTGTTGCTCTGCATTAAAATTTCACCTTCGAGCACTTTAAAGGCTTCGTCGGTACCAACAGCGGGAAAATACGGATCGATGACGTTACCGTACTTGACCGATTGGAAATGACGGATGTCAAAAGCAACATTGATATCGAAAGAAGTGGCACGAGCAAAAGGTTTGATACGACGGCGTTTTGAAGACTGGTATGACATAGTAGATTTATAGAAATGAACCGATTTATATAGTACCTTTTTGTTTATATACGCATGAGCACCTCGATACGCTCAAGCAATTTACTTGTTTCAGATACGTGAAGCGCACCCGCCAAAGAACTAGGGTGAGGCTTTTTTAATGTGACTTGGCTCACAATGCCTACAGGAAGCTTGAATACAGCCTTTTTAAAGTCTGGACAACAATCCATTAAAGGGACGGCTTCGAAAAATCCAACCCCACGATCGATTGGATGTCTCACCCCTGATGGATCGGGAATGGCTTGGATCTTATCCTTCCCCTCTCTAAAAACGAATCCAATCCAAAGAACGTCGCCACGGCGAAGATTTCCACGAACAGGCTGCCAAAGACGGGCAACGCGAGAACGGCCGCGGACATTGACATTCAAAAGCCTTTGCCATTTGCTGCCAGTATCCATATCGTTATTCAGAATACCAAAATAATTCCAATCCTCTTGGATGGCTCTGATGGACGAGTACTTGAGCTGCTTATTTGAATTCGTTTCAGTCCTCAATAGATAATTTAAAACACATAGATTTGCCACGACATGGTGCTGGCCGACGGCACGCTCGTCACCACGCTTTACAAATAAGAGATCGCCCTCAGAATATCCCTTCTCGAAGCCACGGTGGAAAGGTCTAACAAAGAGAGGGGAGCGCGCCGTCGAATTTACCATAGATTCCGGAACATTGTTGTGTAATGTTGGATTCTGAAGAGCAGAAACGGCAGGCTTAGAGCCGTAATCGCCACGGACAGCAGACGAAGATTTGAAGGAAAAGGGTGGTGCCGAATTCACATTTCCAAGGGTCGGGGTTCCAGACAATGATGCGATGGATGCCATGTTATTTTAAGAAAACACTATCCTATTTATACTGTCTAAAACTTATTCTTGCAAGACAAAAAAATATGATTCATTTTTATACATCTTTTCATATTCAAAACTAAGAAAAACTATACGGCTTTATATTCTGAGTCTTCGTAGACGTCTCCTTACTCAATGGTCCCTTCCAGTACTTGATCAAATCTAACTTGTGCTTAGACAAAGCTATCCACTGCTTGATTGCTCCATTATCTACCTTTGTACGACCAGTTACATTATTACGACTAAGGATATTTTCACGACGCACATGTCTCTGCATAGAATTCACAAACTGGATCTCAGAACCTATCATACGCTTCATATTCATACGATGCTTGCTAAAATGGGCTTTACAGGTTTCGGCAGTGACGTCAGGCGCCTCAATACCCTGCCTTTCCAACGGTTCTTTGACATGGGTACGATACAAATCAGCTTGTAAATTATAAATTTCATCGTCTTTCACCTTGCCAACCATCTGCTGATCAATTTCTTGCATTCTCTGGATCACAGAATGGGCCTCTCCAGAACCACCATCACCATATTGACACAAAGCACATTTACAATCAAGATCGTGTCCACCATCTTCCTCGTCGTCCGAAAAATAACAAGGGACAAACTCACCAGGGTCGTCCTCTTCCATCATACCATTGTTGTCAACGACAGCTTCAAAATCAATGGCAGGTAGAATCTCCATTCATTCGTAGACAATCGTCCGCCTTAAATAGGGCAGACACAGACTTTTTTCTGTCAACAACCAAACGTCGATACCGTATGCGAACGCTTAAAACAACTGTTGAGGCAGGTATTCTTCATTTGGCGCGCCTCGTCTTTGGTCAAATAACCATCGCCATTTGCATCGCAGTCCGACAACACTTTGTTGATACCGCCAAACGTTTTAAAGGGGATGCGCTGCCACCAAGGCAAATAATGATCAATGGCACGCCGCATCTCATGACGACTTATACGACCATCACCATTCAAATCAGCTTTATCGTAAAAACAAGTCAGCGCATTTTCGCGTGTAGGGCATGAAAGGGCTGAAACGACAAGCGTTCCCATAAATAAAAGACGATTCATTTTCGTAATGACAGACATTCTTTATATAGTGAATAAACACTATATAAATATTCATATCCGAGTGGATGACGACCTCGCAGGCGGCCGCAAAATTGTTCGTAGCTCTTGTTATATATTATACACTCTCATACATAGGCATGAAGAAAATAATAACACTCGACTGCCAAAGAGATTACTTTAAAGCACCCTTTATTCCATGGGCAGTCCCATTTGCCAACGCATTTCCCGTCGCCGTAGTCCTTTACAGACTATACAAAAATAAAAATATAGCCATATACATGACCAGAGCGGCAGCCCTATACATACTCAAGGGAGTCATACAATTCGTTACTCTCGTTCCAGCGGTTTCGGGGACAGAAGACTGCCAATACAGAACACTATTAGGGGTTCTGTTCATGTCCGACAACTGTGCCGACATGATGTTTTCAGGACACACTGGGCTCGTCTATATCATGGCGCCTAAAAAGGAACGACCTTTGATCGTTTTAGCAGTAGGAATATGCTTAGTACTGGCAGAAATGCACTATACCTCGGACATTTTAGTGGCGATCATTGTAGGGTCATGGCTTGAATATATGATACCGACACCAACAAAGAAAACAGACAAAACGAAAACTTTAACCGATATATCACTAAAAATTTAGTCAGGAAATTTGGTCAAAAATTTTTGTGTCAAGTTATAAAATATTTAGTCACTATCATTACAAATAATAATCATTACAACATGGTCAAGTCAAACATGCCCGTACACAACAAACACAACGACAGAGACCACCGTCGGGAACGCCTCATGCGCATCAGGACAGAAGCAGAACTCGATAAAACGAAGCGCGAGGCCATTGCGTTCAAGGAAATGGTCGCCGAACAGATGAAACAGGGACTGCGACAACTTTCAGTCTCCAAAGAAGAAACCAAGATCTTTCGACAAAGTTTGAGAAATTTCTCGGCCGTATGCTACAAACAAAAAAAGGAAATTCGACAACTTAAAAAGTATATTCAGCACAAGAAAGTCAAGAAACGCAACCACAGGGCCAAAGCGAAGACCATGCACCACTAATATTACATTCAAGAGGTCTAAAGACCGGAGGGATTATACACTAAATGATTTATAAAACTTTTTTCATCTATATAAACTTCCATTTGTATTCTAAATGAGCGCCATTCTAAAACAAATTCCTATCACAAAAGCGTGTCGAACACAACCCGCAAAAACCTTGTACGGTATTCGACACGGACAAGCTTGGCACAACGTTCTTTTCGACACCATGGGCGAAAAGGCTTACGCGGACTATCGCGACACTTCTTTGACAGCCAAAGGCATGGAACAAGCCGCCACAGCAGAAAGTCCAGACATAGATCTCGTCCTTGTTTCACCTCTCATCAGAACACTACAAACCGCACACATTATGTTTCCAAATAAACCACAAATTGCTCTGGAATGTCTAAAAGAATACCCTCAACACACAGAGATATGCAACAAACGAAGCAATGCCACGGTTCTCAAGCGCCTATTTCCACGGGTAGATTTCTCAGATTTACAAACGGAACAGCAGCCGTGGCCAGCGCCAGTAGACCACCAACAAAATGTTGCAGTCATCAAAAACATCATTCAGGCGTCCAAACAGCGAAGAATAGCCATAGTATCTCACTCGACATGGCTAAAGTACTGGATCAATGGGTCCATAGAATCTCTGCCGGAATTAAAGCATTGTACAGCTTATCCATTAGAAATTTAAATACTTTTAATGTATAGTTATTAATTGTTAGACTGTAAGTAAAGGGTCTTCGCTAGATTTCTTCTTTTCTTTGAGACATGATATTATTAATGAACCCCACCCCACCATACATAAAAAAACACATGCTATTATTACCCAAAATATATGATCCATATTCAGTACGGATCATATGGTTATAGAATCATTCGCCAAATTTTTGGTCATCATTCGCCAAATTTTTGGTCGTTGGTTCGCCAAAAATTTTGGTCGTTGGTTCGCCAAATTTTTTGGTCATCATTCGCCAAATTTTTGGTCGTTGGTTCGCCAAATTTTTAGTGGCCTCCTCTGACATATTTAAGGAACTTTTCTTTGAAAGAATATGACAACAAAATTTCCTCGTTTCAATTCAAAGGAGGCTTGGTTTGACGCTCAGAATCGCCAGTGGGTGTTTGCGGGTCGTTTACCTGAATGGGAGGAGATGGATATCTTTGTGGGGGCGCCTTGTTTTGTGTTGGACAAGAATGGTTCGTTTCCTGACGACGAGGATGTTGTGGATCTTTTTCGCGAGAATTTGACAAAAAAGGTTCGGGTGTTGACGATGTTGGATTCTGACAAGAATGGATTTAAATGTTTGGTATTATTGTCTGAAGTATAAAGTCTTTTCTATAATACACATAAATGAATGTATTTCGTTCAGTGTTATTAACGTTCTTGGTGATTTGTTTTTTGTTACAAGTGCGAAATTTTAATCGATATCGCGTGGATCATCGTCGCAAGCATGATGAGGCGGTGACGTATCTGCAATCTGACGTGTGTGTGGATTCAGTGACTCGTGCGCAGTTGGGTACGTTTAATTTGTGTGAGAAAGCTTCTCATATCGTGGATGAGAATCCAAGTTCTGCAGCTTTTTATGATATATTGAATGATTGGTATCCGTGTGGGCATAGTCGTTGCGAGGGTGCATTGGATTGGGTGATGGCGAATTTGCATTGGTTTGTGATGATGATTTTAGTGGTTGGGATGATGTTTTATTTTAAATGGGTGGAACATCAGCGTGATATATTGTATACAAAAATGCGTTTACCGACCATGTTGCGTGGTCCGGTAGAGCATGTCGATTAGGGAGTATTTATAGGATTGACATTGATGTAAATGAATTCTTGGGAAACGCATAAAGTGGAGTTTGCACCTGCGGAAGGCCTTGATAAGAACGAGACATCTATACAGTTATTAGACGCTGATATTTCAGAGCCAACTGACCGAGTTATGGGTATTGAATCTCGGATCGAACATCTGGCCTCGGGAGAGGATGCTGCGGCGAATTTGTACAAGCGAAATGAAGTGATGAACGAAATACGGCAAGATAACGGTTATAAATTTTTGATGATGGTTTCTGGGTTTGCGGGTATGCGTCTGGACACCGTTGCGCGTATCTCCAACGGTGAAAAAAAACAAGAGGTTCATTGTCACGGTGACATTTGCACCCGAGCCGGGGCCGCCTCCCAAAAATCCGAGGATAAATGGATGCAAATGCCGGAAGTGACTGGTGTGATTCAATTGTCTCCAAAATTGTACGGTCATATTAAAGAATCGGAAATGATTTTGAACAATCGAGGCGCTTGTATTCCGTTGAAAGAATTGATTGAAAACCCGCGATTTTCTACAGCTTTTGCGAGACTGGTGAGTATTCGTATTGTCTTGTCTGGAGTGATAACAGGCAAGGGAAATCGGCGTGATCGAACGTATCAACGTTTGCATCAGGAACAGCACATGATATTGAAGCTTTTCCCACCTATGAGAGTCAAGCAATACGATTGGACAAAGCCTAGAAACGTTAGTTGGAGATAATTATAAAAATATAAATTTAATCATTTTTGTATGTTTAAGCCAATTGACTGTAAATGGATTTTGGTATTTTGAGACGCCCATCTTTCATGATTTGTGGATTGAACAACTTAAAGTCTGGCCACTGGGCTTGGATTTTCTCGATATTGTCCATGAGTTGTTTAAGAACGGGATGTCCCATGTTTACCGGTGCGCTAATGAAATCCTGTGCGGCCGAGCTGTGTTCTTGTGATGGTGTCAGATGTAAAATATCTGCGGGTGACATCGAGTCTCTTACTTGGTCTGTCGGCGAAAAGCGTGCAGTATTCATGGTCAACGTATCTCTGAATGACAATTCGTATGCATCTTCCATTTCTCTGATCTTGGGTCCTGTGATGGCAGGTGGTGTCATCACCGATGCATTAAAGGTGAGTTCACCATCCCACGAGCACGACTTTTGAATTCTGGCGCAATTTTGACGCGTCATATTGTTCCATGAATAAAATTCGTTGGATTGTCCGAGAGTGGCTGGTAAAAATCGAATGGATTCGTTATTACAATTGTAGGTTCTGTATCCACCAAGGGCTGACGATTTGATCAATGTGAGACCTTCTGTCTGTTTGACAACGTTGTTTGTAAAATATACAGAAGAGGAGTCTGATAAAACAGATCGGACTGTATCAGAGTAGATAAGTTTGGCTGAACCTGCAATTTTTTGGGCTGTGGCCAGTCTTGCGTCGGAGGTGGCTTTGGAGATACCATACTGATCTCCGAATTTCATTCTTTTCCACTGTTTGTCTACTTCTTCTGCTGTTGCGCCTGTGGACAACCATTTTTGGTAGAGACCTTGCAAAGATGCGGTGGCGGACGAGTCTACGACCACGTGATACTTGACTTCTTCGCATCCAAAATCATCGGGTGATGAAATGGTGTAGGACCCGACGGAGGATTGTAGACCGTCCATTTCGAGTCCCGTCAACTTGCGCGAAGGAATCAACTGGTCTACTTCAAAAACAGAACGCCCCGAGGCAATTTCTGGATGAAACCAGGACATGTCAGCTTCTGAAAGTTTGTACTCTTTCGAAACTTGAACAACCAACCCTTGTACAATTTCCTTTCCGTATTGAAGGCTGGCGATCTTGTCAACTGAAAAGTTAGCGAGAATGGTGACCGATTTAACTTGTCCGGACTGTTCTTCCAACCTGTCCATTACATTTTGGAGAGCTTTGGTGGTCTCTGGATCAGAACGTGCGAGTGGCGATTTTGAGACAGTGATTGGCATTTTTATTTAATCTACCATGTTATATAGGGTGTTTTCGTTCTTTGGTGTCCTAGCCAAAGCGGACCATTCGTTATGCCACATAGACCATAAACTACTCTCTATAGAAATCTCATGGCAGCCAGACCTACACTCTTCGTCGTAACAACGTTGAAATACACGTTTCTCTATCGGTTTCACCATAAACCAGATATTATTCCCCTTGTGACATCTGCCAGCGATAGCACATTGTTTGGAGCGCGTGGCCACCATATATTGTCCGTCATTTGTCATGGAGGTCTTGTGCCAATAGACCGAACCGTTTGTTATGTTATCTAAATGTTGAACAATGGGTCGAAGCATTGGACAGATGGTGGTGGACGACTCGCCTCTGTGCGCGCTGCCGATTCGCTGATAACCCGTTGCAGTTTTTCGAAAGAGAACGAAAGGGTTTTGAGAGGATGAAACAGGCTCCGACTCATCGATTTCCATACATTCTAAATATTCCGCTGGGCGCCGGGTCCCCTGTACCAATAACGCGTGCCATTCATCTGTATGGCGAAGACATCGGTCTGAACCAAATTTGGAAGATCCGCACAGACGAAACATTCTATTTTTGGTGTAGACAGCCGTATCTATGGCGGACGAGTTTGTAGCCAGGACTAAACGACGAACAAACGCCCCAACATGGTAGACGTTTTTCAACCAAATATTTGTCACGATGATATGCCATGAATATTTGTCGGCGGCGCACGAGTTTAGTATTTCTATGGTCGGTTTTTTTCTAAATTTGTGCTGAATGGCCGTGTCCAACGTTTTTAAAAGTCCGTCGATGTCGATAGGATCTTTCGAATCAATGTCTAGAAAGATCCTACTGGGGCGCCCCTCTAAAAGACATTCGTACCAATGGGGCTGCTTCAATTTGAGATATTCTTGATGTAATTGTTCCGGAGGCGCCACCCGAAATACCTTTTGGCCGGCACTAGAAATATCTTCGGCAATCACAATAGTATTTGGCTGAACAGAGACAAGGGCATCTTGTAGGCGTCTGTACATAGTAATAATATATTTTTGGTAATCATAACGATCTCAATTAAAAATCTCATATTCCTATCTTATGAAGTACTGCATGATTTAACTTTTGTCACTTATATAAGGGGGGACTCTTTGGAATAAGAAAAACTATGTCCAGAATTCAACGTCCAGTTACCGCTACCCTAGCATCTGCCGAAGGCAAAGAACAAGCCCCACTCACCACGTCCGCTTTGACGTCTACCCCGGATTCACCAAAGGAAGATTTTACCACCAGAGTCGTCTTTGAATCCAATGCCACTGCCAAGCAGATGGAACACGGAGTCATTGTACAACTCTCAAATGCTTCTCACGTCTTTGCCGGAAACGGTGAAGTCGATGCCAGCAAAGGTATTCTTACCTCGGTGACTGTCAAGTCCATCTACTCGGACTGTTCGGAACCCGTCACATTTGCCCTTAACCTTTTCAACTCGTCAGAGAAGGAACCAGCCATCAAAAACAACGAGGGATGGCTCCACACCCCTCAGAAGACCGATTTCGGCACTGAAGCCATGGCCAAAGACGCCAACGGCTACCGCAACCTCTTGGCTGTCATGCCATACGAGAAATCGCGCGCCGAATTGAACGTCTACGAGCCCAACGAGATTGCCTCGGACCGTTACATTGAGCAATATGGTAATTGTAGTACAGAAAATCTCTACGACGGTGTTGTCGCCTTCCCCGGTGAACAGTACTACCTCGTTTCGCAAGATCATGTTGTCCTTAACGTGATCCGCCAGAACTGGGAACAGCTCGGCATTAACGTCGATTCGGAGGCCCGTTTCAACGGCAAATACGTGCAGGTTCCGGCCCACGTCTTTGACCGCGTGATCAACGACCTCCAGTCGCACGTCCTTGCCCGCATGCCGTTCACCGATCTGAACGATGTCCGTGCCAAGTTTACCAGCAAACCCACTGGACACTACACCGATACCCACCCTGACGGCCCCGAGGGCATGTACAAGGTCTGTGTCGAACTCCAGATGAACTACCAATTCCCATCCCCTAAAGAGGAAGTGGACGAAGAGTAAATTTAGTATTCAAATCAAAACATCAAATTTTATATTTCTATAACCATGTAAATTTAGTATTTAAACTAAAAAAAATTACTATAATCTATGGAACTATGTGAACAATGTGAACAAAACCCACAACGCGTCTCTAATCTATGCAAAACTTGTTCACAAAAATCCAGATATCATTGCACTTGGCACAATTGTCTCAGACCAGTCTTTACACTCACCCTTTGCAGAACACACTACAGACAAATCAATGTCGATTGCGCACACACAGATTGTAACAGACCGTCATACTGCAAACAAGTATGCGCACACCACTACAGAAAGAAAGATTTTCCACCACTCAAGACTTGTCAAATATGCGAAAGGCCAGAATATATGCATCAAAAATGTTTTTATCATTTTACATACAGAACATGCACACAATGCAGTCGTAAAGTCTTTTCGAAACAACTGTGCAGGAGACACTACATGCGTCAATATAGAAATCAACGTCTACGTAACACTGGGCCCACTACTAACAACGAAAACACAGACGCGGCCACAGCAGCCATTCCCGAAATAATAAACCACATACCAGTTTGCCAGTCATCTTTATTACAATCCGACATTTTAACATAAAATAATTGGTTATATATAGTGACTTACTCTATGTATCAAATATGAATTTTACAGATCCCGCACAAAAAAGACTAGTACTCAAACCCATACAACATGCAAATTTATGGAACATATTCAAAGAACAACAATCCGTTCTATGGACCACCGAAGAAATAGACTGGCAAAACGATAAACAAGATTTCGCCAAACTCTCACAAGACGGACAGACATTCCTACTCCGAATTATTGCTTTCTTTGCTTCATCAGATATGCTCGTAATCGACAATCTTATGGACCAATTCATGTCAGAAGTCACCGTCGCTGAATGCAGAACATTCTACACACTACAAGCATATACAGAAACCATTCATTCCGAAACATATGCCACAGCACTCGAAATTTTTGCACCTGATGATCAAGCAGAACAACTGTTCAACGCCATCAAAACAGAACCCACCATCAAAGCAAAGGGAGACTTTGCAGAAAAATACATGGACACCACAAGACCATTCTGGCAAAGACTATGGGCTTTCGCCATTTTTGAAGGAGTTCTTTTTTCAGCATCATTCGCATCCCTATACTGGCTCAGAACAAAAGATCTCTGTAAAGGACTCACATTCTCAAACGAACTCATACAAAGAGACGAAGGCCTACACGCAAAATTTGCCATAGAAATGCTCAATATGATCACAGACATAGACAAAGAAACAATCAAAACGATACTCACAGAAGCCATCGACATCGAAATTGCATTTGTTAGGGCGGCATTGCCACAAAATCTGGTCGGACTATCTACAGAAGACATGTGCGAATACGTGAGGTATTGCGGGGATCGACTCCTAAGCATGCTCAACAAAGCAGTAGCACCCATTTATAACGCAAATCAACCTTTAGGATTTATGGAAATGATCTCAATAGACGCAAAAACCAATTTTTTTGAACGGAGAGTCAGCGAGTATAGCATGTCAGGGGTTGGACAAAGCGCAGCAGCGAACTCATTCTCCCTTGACGCTGCCTTCTAATAAACAACATTATATAAACCATATCTTTCATTTAAAATATATGACATTAAGACAATCCTAATCTTTTTATTTTATGACTACTTAAGGATTTTCTCCGATCTGTAGTACCACCCTATAGTAAATTAAGATGCCAAAAGTGAAACGAAAGAAGAAGCCTAAAAAAGAACGTATCAATCCTCAGGATTTTCAGAATGCTCGCGGTCCCCCCGAAAAATTGCCCAAATTCGAGCTCCAGAATGTGGTGGCTACATTTAATTTGGGCGTAGACAACTTGGATTTGCGCGCCATTGCCCTTGAGAAACCTTTTGTTGAGTATAACCCTCAGAAGTTTGCGGCGGCCACTCTGCGGATCCGCGAACCAAGGACAACGGCCCTAGCCTTCGCATCTGGAAATATGGTCTGCACTGGTGCAAAGTTGGAAGTTTTAAGCCGTCTGGCTGGGCGTAAATACGTCAGAGTTTTGCAAAAGCATGGTATTCCAGTCAGTTTTCGAAATTTTAAGATTCAAAATATAGTAGCTTCGGCGGAAGTTCCTCATACATTAAAGTTGATGGAACTTTCGAGGGCATATGGTCCATATGTTTCGTACGAACCCGATCTATTTCCCGGACTGGTGTTCCGGACAACTGCGCCGAAATTAGTCTTTTTATTGTTTCGGTCGGGTAAGATCGTGATCACAGGCGCAAAATGCCGCTCAGAGATCGCAGAGACATTTCGTTCGTTGTTTTATGGTATTATTGTCAAGTATATTGATTATGATGATACCTCAACGTCTAGTTCTGATTATCGTGCCAAGATGAGACGTGAGTCTGCCAAGTAGACGTGTCTATTTTCACGAACCCGTCCATTTGCCAGTTTTGTGAGGATGAGTTTTTGACCAACCAAAAATTATAATATACGAATAAAAAAAAAAACGATTCATCAATATCTTTATGTCTTTATGTTTTATAGTTCATTGACAGAATGAAAAAAATCATGAACAAATTTCCTGGCACTGTTTTTATCAACGGATTCCATCGGCTTTCTTCCGAGCTAGCGGGTTCAAAGCATAGTTTTATACCAGAGAGTCGGTCTTTGAAAGATTCAGGCCCGTTCTTTTTGAGCCAAGAAATGCATTCTTTGGGTGCGACTTCATTGAGTCTGTGTAGAACCACGTATTGTCCTTCTTCCGAGTGTAGAAGGAATGGTTGTACATTTTGAGCTTGATCGCGAATCGCGTCTTCTTTCTGTTCTGGTTCTATAGGCGAAACTGGAAGTGGTTTCCCCGGAAATGTTTCTCTATACCAATCCATCCATACTTTGATATGATTTGTCAACGTTTCTATATGTCCTTTTTGAGATGCTATTTGCTCAAATAAAAGTATAGATTTGTTCCCGGTTTCGTTGCCAGTCATTTCTCTTCGTTGTAAGTGTTTGAAGAGAACCTCCATGGGTTGATCTGTTCTTTTATGTCGGACTCTTTTCCATGAAGAGTATCTGGTATGATATTCATCTAAACATTCTTGAATGCATGTTTCTGTCCAATCGGTCAACGATTCAAAGGTTCGAATGTACGGTTGTTGTCCAAGAGCGGTGACGTGTTTAAAGATGTCTTGTGGCAATTCTCCTGGTTTTTGCCAGGTGCAATTCCATATTAATCCGCCTTGTGCCACTTTTCCCGTAAAGACGTTCTTTTTAAACGTAAAAAAAAGGACATCATCGGTAAATACGATCCTTGCTTGGATCAATCTTTGGAGGCGTCTCATCTTGTCCTTATATTTTTGGATTTAAATATAAATCACATATTCTTTACACATTTTGTATAAAAATGGCGGTTTTTTGTTCGGAATGCGCCAGTGTGAATTCTGTAAAAGGGAATCAAAAGATTTGCAAAAATTGAGTTGTGGATGTTTAGTACACTTGGAATGTTATCGAAGGTATTGCGCACCATTTTGTAATTTAGAATGTCCAAAATGTAGTTTGCCAGTAGCCAAGGCCTGTTTTGACCAGGAACGTTCCGAGTGGATCATTGGTATTCCGTCTGAAGATGGTTTACACGGTTGT
>Ga0206126_10002476_pt1 | contig 19940 bp, 18 predicted proteins | sample Helgoland_Spring_5_FD_148621 | JGI IMG/M metagenome (GOLD analysis project Ga0206126, IMG submission 148621) | Pelagic subsurface seawater microbial communities from Kabeltonne, Helgoland, North Sea - Helgoland_Spring_Bloom_20160412_1 | ecosystem: Environmental > Aquatic > Marine > Epipelagic ...
GGCATGCTTCAGAATTTTCTGCACTAATAATTCGGGGCATTACTAGGCGGGTGCTCGCAGAAATATTGAGTTCAGGATCTCCAGGTGTACCCCCATATTCTACGACATATCCTTTGGCTTGAAAAGGCCCAGAGCTTAAGCTATTGTTTGGTAAATCGTTCCAAGATCCAGCAAATCCAACCGATGGATCGGTTATGTGGGCATAGTCTTCGTTCCCTATGTTGTTGGGTTCATTCGTATTCCAATTGGCGTAATTGGGCGAACTTCCATTCGAAAGCCCTGTCCAAAATACTGTACCCGCTTCAGGTCCGGTTACCCACTTCCAAGTTCCTTCTGTCTCCTGATCCGATCCCCCAATCCAGCCAACTCCTGTGGCCAGTTTGCCCGAAATATCGGCCTCATCTGAGGATAAAATTGTTGCTAAGTACCCTTGTATTCCGAAATAATTTCTGTTTTCTGCGGCAATTTTAGCATCCGACCACCGGATGCCTAAACTTGGAACGAACTCGTAGTAGTGTTGCGTAGAGGGGAGGTAGTTGGCACTTCCGATTGTTATTGAAAAATACTTGTCATTAGTTGGCTCTGGATTATTGCTGTAAAAAACAACATCTTTAACGGCGCCAACAAGATCGTTGTAATCACTTCCCGATGCAGCACTTTGCAGGGTTAGTTTTGCTTCAGCTGCATTCCAACTGCTGCTTATGTCATGTGTTCCATTGAGGCGTAAAACATCTTCTCCTTGCACATAGCCTTGGGAAATTTGAATATAAACTGCTGTGACTGTACTATCATCATTATTTTCAATGGAAAATTCAGTGACGATCTTGTGTTCGGAAAGCTTACAGTAGGCTTGATCGCCTTCTGCTTTCAATACGGGAGGGTTTGAAGTCTGAGCAATAAGAATATGAGTCCATAATGTTACTGCCGTTAAGACAATACTCCTAAACTTAATAAAGGCTTGTAACAACTTAACGATGGTTTGGTGATCTTTAACACTTTTAGTACAAGCTCAAAGGTAGAAAATAGTATCTGTTGTTTTTACTTGAATTAAGGATATTATTTATTTGTCTTTTTTACTGCATCAAAAGCTGTGCTGAGATCATTAATTAGATCTGCATGGTTTTCTACTCCAATAGAAATACGAATGAGTCGTTCTGTAATTCCGATAGCTTTTTTAAGTTCAGGAGCCACTCCTGCGTGGGTCATTGTGGCTGGATGTTGAATGAGGCTTTCGGTACTCCCTAAACTAACGGCCAGTTTAATCAGTTTCAGATTGTTCAGGAAGGTGAAGGCTTCTTTTTCTGTACCCTTAATTTCAAATGCGATCATTGCTCCTGCGCAAGTGTACTGTCTCTGATATACTTCATAGGCTGGATGATTGCTGTCAATAGTTCCTAAATAATACAAGCTACTTACTTGAGGATGATTTGTTAAAAAACGTGCAACCTCTTGTGCATTGTGCGCTTGTTGTTCCATGCGAACTTTAAGAGTTTCCAGGCTTCTAAGGAGCAACCAACAGGTATTAGGACTTGCCATATTTCCTAAAAAAGTTCGTAAAACTTTTATGCGTTGCATTACTTCATTGTTTCCCAGAACAGCTCCAGCGATTAAGTCGCTATGTCCTCCGATGTATTTGGTGGCTGAATAGACGATTAAGTCAGCTCCATGTTCAAGTGGATGCGACCATATTGGTCCCATAAAAGTATTGTCTACGGCTAAAAGAACCTGCTTATCATCTGTAGAAAAATGATCTGCAACTGTTTTACACAGACGAATATCGATCAATTCATTCGTTGGATTTGCAGGGGTTTCAATGTATATCAGAGCTAGATTTGACGCAAAGCCACTGGCTTCTATCATCCTAATGATTTCCTCTTCTGATTGGTTTGGTCTGAAGCCAAGAGACATTACGCCGATTGATTTTAAAAAATAATTGATGAAATGTTCTGTCCCCCCATAAACAGGTTGACTATAGAGGAGTAAATCGCCTGGTTTTAAAAATTCGAGTAATACGGTACTTATTGCCGACATGCCGCTTTCAAAAACTGCACATTGGTAAGCCTTGTCCCAAAGACACAGCCGATCTTCTAGGATTTCTAGGTTGGGATTGTTGATTCTGCTGTAAATAAGCCCCATTTTCTCATCGACTTCTTTTTCTCTTAAGCCATAGGCTACTTCAAAAAACGACTTTCCTTCTTCAGCGGTTTTAAATGTAAATGTTGAGGTTTGAAATATTGGTGGTTTTATGGCTCCTTCGGATAATTCAGGTTTGTATCCATGGGTCATCATGAGGCTTTCTGGCTGAAATTTTGCTTCCATATCTTTATCCTTTTTAGGGATAAAGTTACATTATAAGATTAATTTTAGTGTTATTATGATTAATTACAGTAATATTTCCTGAAAAAAATGTAATTTGAGTGAATAATATTTTTGCATTTTGTTGAACCCTATTGAAAAGGAAACTTTCCTATGATTAAATTAGATTCCGTTGACAAAAAACTTCTAGGAATACTTCAAGAAGATTCCAAGGTAAGCGTAAATGAATTGTCAGTTAAATTAAACTTGACGAAATCGCCCATTTACGATCGAATTAAGCGTTATGAGAATTCAGGGCTTATTGAGAAATATGTAGCAGTTTTGGACCCCAAAAAAGTCGAAAGTACAATGGTTGTATTTTGTTCAGTTTCTCTTGAAAATCAAAAGCTTGATGCAATTGAAGCTTTTGGATTGGCAATAGCAACACTGCCCGAGGTGGTTGAGTCTTACCTTATGGGAGGAGCTAATGATTTTTTGTTGAAAATAATAGTTGAAGATCTTGAGGCCTACCATCAGTTTTCGTCAGGTGTATTGGCAGCTTTACCAAACATAGCTCAGATTAAGAGCACCTTTGTTTTAAACGAAATAAAGCGATCTACTGCAATCCCCTTGTATTGATGGATGTTTTTACAATAATAAAAAAGGCACTCCTAGAGTGCCTTTTAAGAAGATGTGGTATTAAAAACTTAAGCCGCCTTAAAGGCTTTTAATTTTTCAATTAATTTTGGAAGTACCTCAAAAGCATCTCCCACAATTCCGTAGTCTGCAGCTTTGAAAAACGGCGCTTCAGGATCAATATTGATGACTACTTTTACTTTAGACGAATTGATTCCTGCTAAATGCTGAATCGCTCCAGAAACACCAATGGCGATATATAAATTAGAAGCTACTGGTTTTCCTGTTTGACCAACGTGTTCGCTATGGGGTCTCCATCCCATGTCAGAAACAGGTTTGGAACATGCAGTTGCAGCACCAAGTGTAGCGGCTAGATCTTCGATCAAGTGCCAGTTTTCTGGGCCTTTGAGTCCACGCCCACCCGATACTACTACATCGGCATCGGCTATGGTAATTACACCGGTAACTTTTTCTACTGAAGAAACCTGCATAGAGCTTGTGGCTTCCTCTACTGCAACACTGCTTTGTGATGGGCTACTTTGTGTTTCAATAATTCCAAAAGCATTACTAGACAATCCAATGATATTAATCGGTTGGTTTGAGCTTACAATACTCAATGCTTTGCTGGTGTAACAGGTTCTTTTGAGTGTAAGGGGTTCGGTGCTTTCTGGAAGAGCGATTACATTGGAGGTATATGCTGCTGCTAATTTTACAGCTAATAAAGGAGCTAAATATTTACTGTTCGCACTTGAGCTTACAACGACTAGGGAAGCTTCTTTTTCCGAAGCAATTTGAGCGAGTGCAGCTGCGTATTTTTTTGCAGAAAAACTAGAGGTGAAAGCGCCAGTTATATTAACGACTTCATCAACTCCATAAGTACCTAGTGCACTCCCGTCTTCTTGATTAAAAGTAACGGCAACAAGTTTTTGTCCCACTTGGTCCGCTAAAGCTTTTCCGTAAGATGCAATTTCGAAAGCTACTTTTTTAAAACTTCCATTTTCTGTTTCTGTGTATATTATTACTGCCATAAGTTCGTTTTTAAAAAGAGTTAAATAACTTTTGCTTCGTTGTGAAGTAAATCGATTAAAGTATCTATGTCGTCTGCGTCGATCAACTTAACCTCTCCTTTCGGAGCTGGTTTGTCAAAAGAAACAACAGTTGAAGAAGCAACGGCATCTGTAGCTGCCATAACCTCAAGAGGTTTTTTACGCGCTTGCATAATTCCCCGCATATTGGGTATGATCAGGTCCGACTCTTCAACCAAGCCTTTTTGAGCTCCAATTACTAGAGGAAACCCACTGCTTACAATTTCTTTTCCACCGTCGATTTCACGAGCAGCTGTAGCTTGATCATTTTCTATTTCTAAAGAAATACAATTGGTGATGTATTCATAATCCAACATCCCAGCAACTAAACCCGGAACCATAGCGCCATTGTGGTCAATAGATTCTCTTCCAGCAATTATTAGATCATAAGATTCTTTTTCGCAAACTGCAGCGATTTGTTTGGCTACAAAATAACCATCAGTAGGATCAGCATCAACTCGAATTGCTTTGTCCGCACCAATGGCCAGGCATTTTCGTAGGGTAGGTTCGCAGCTGGCATCACCAACAGTCAAAACGGTTACCTCTGCTTGTTGTTTTTGTTGAAACCACACAGCGCGGGTTAGACCAAACTCATCATTTGGGTTGATGATGAATTGCACCCCTTGGGTGTCGAATTTTGTATTCGAATCCACAAAATTTATTTTTGATGTGGTGTCGGGAACGTTGCTTATACAAACTAAAATCTTCATATATTTTCTTTAATAAGTTTCTTTTTCTGTTTACTTCTAGTAATTTGCAGTATGTAACAAAAAACTGTAGGTGAATATACGCTACAAAAATGATGAAAATTTTATTTAATTTCAATTTAATTTCAAATAAATTTCATTATTTTCATATTCGAGATGTTTTTAGAAAATAAGTTGCAATGATTTCTTTATGAGTAGTTTGAATGTTAAAAGAAAAAGAGGGAGACCCGTCGCGTCAGAAAAACTAGACACCACAGTTTTGTTAGAAGCTGCTTTGGTTGTTTTTTCAGAGCATGGTTATGAAGGAGCCCAACTCAAAGAAGTTGCAGCCATGGTAGGCGTAACCACACCCTTGATTAGTTACCATTTTGAAAATAAAGAAGACCTTTGGAAGCAGTCCATCATTCATTTGTCGGCCAAGATTATGGAGCGCTATGAAGAAGTAAGAAAAGAACACAGTGATTTGAGTGGAATAGCCCTGCTAAAAGCGTTTACAAGACAATATTTACATCTGATGGCAAAATTTCCTTCCATGTATAAAATTTTACTTCAGGAAATGGGGAGAAAATCTTGGCGATACGATTTTGTCAGTCAACACTTGCTTATGCCTGTAGTGTGGTTCAGTCACAAACCCATAACAGAAAGTAAAGATTTAGCTGAATTCAAAGCCATTCCTGTTGCAAATTTTGTAAGCATTATGTTTGGAGCAACCAGTAGCTTTTTTGTTCTTGCTCAGACATTAGAAGCAGAATATGGGATATCGCCGTTTACGGATGAAAACATAGAGATGCATGCCCATATTATGAATGACCTTATTTTCAAGCAGTTTGAATGATCAATAAATAATTTAAAATCAAAACCCTAAACAAGAATCCCAATGATCTTAAAAGATTTTACTGAATTTAAAACCCTACAAGGAACCACATTAGAACCATCACCATGGTTACAAGTCGAGCAAGAAATGATCGATCATTTTGCAGCAGCGACAAAAGATTATCAATGGATCCATGTCGATCAAGAGCGTGCCAAACTGGAGTCACCTTATAAGTCAACCATAGCCCATGGGTTTTTATCTATTGCATTAATCCCAAAATTCTTAACCGATGTTCTCGAAGTTTCCTCCCTTAAAATGGGTTATAATTACGGGCTAGAAGAGGTGCGTTTTCCCCATCCTGTAACCGAGGGTTCTTTCTTACGCGGCATTGTCCATATCGAGAGTGCTGAAGATCAAAAATTCAATAGCCTCAAGATTATTTGGAAGGTAACCATCGAGATTAAAGGTGTGCGAAAACCTGCCTGTGTAGCTAAGATGATAACAATAGTTTATGAATAATTTGTTTTAGAATTAAAGTTCCAAGGAAAAACCTATCTTTGTATTCAAATCTACTCTGCTTCAGAGAAAAGAAGTTGTGTTGCTTGCACGAAAGTGCAAGAGGTTTGTAGAAAACCAGTGAAGAGCTTTCCAATTACTTGGAGGGCTTTTTTTATTTTAAAGGCTTTTTGCCACAAAGGTTGATAAGTAGTTTTCTCAATTGTTTTCACTAATGAAATAAATCATTAATTTTCAATAAATTTTAATATGCTTATTTTAACTACTGTAGCTGCGTTGGCCTCTCTCTTGGGGGTGCTGTATTTAATACTAAAGAAACCAGGTCAACAAGCACCTTCTGAATTGAACGAAGTTCTTCAGAACAGTATTCGAAACGAGTTTCTGATCAACCGAGAAGAATTTTCTAAAAGCTTAAAAGAGAACCGACAAGAACTCACTCAAGGATTGGAGCGTTTGACGGAGAAAATGGAACTGAAGTTGGTTTCATTAAACGAAACCTTAAATGCTACAGCAAAAGAAAATCGAGGAGAATTGAAAATCAACCTCAAAGAGTTTCAAGGTGCATTTTCTAAAAACGTTAAAGAGTTCAACGACTTACAACGTCAGAAGTTCGATCAAATGAACCAAAATCAAGAAGAGTTGGTAAAAACTACAGAGATCCGCTTGGAGAAAATGCGAGAAACAGTAGATGAAAAACTCCATAAAACCCTTGAAGAACGTCTGGGCAAATCTTTTGAAACGGTAACCCAGCAATTACTTCAAGTCCAAAAAGGATTGGGAGAAATGCAACATTTAGCTTCGGGAGTAGGGGACTTAAAGAAAGTCTTGAGCAATGTTAAAACTCGAGGGATTTTAGGAGAAATACAGTTGGGTAATATTTTGGAACAAATTTTATCTCCAGAGCAATATGAATCGAATGTTAAAACCAAAAAGGGATCCGATGCTCTCGTTGAATACGCAATCAAACTTCCGGGTAAGGATGCCAACGACTCCGCTGTTTATCTGCCCATTGACGCTAAATTCCCTCAAGAAGACTACGTCCGTCTTCAAACTGCATACGACGCAGGAGATACGGGTGCAATAGATGCTTCCATAAAAGCTTTGGTGCAATCTGTTAAACGCTTCGCTAAAGAGATTTCTAGTAAATACATCGATCCGCCACATACTACCGATTTTGGGATTATGTTTTTACCTATCGAAGGCCTCTTTGCCGAAATCGTAAGGCAACCTAATTTAATAACGGATCTGCAACGGGACTATAAAATAGTGATTACTGGCCCCACAACTCTAGCCGCAATGTTGAACAGCCTACAAATGGGCTTTAAAACACTTGCAATTCAGAAACGAAGCAGTGAGGTTTGGAATGTACTTTCATCTGTTAAAAAAGAGTTTACAACCTTCGGTGGGGTTCTTGAGAAAGCACAGAAAAAACTCAATGAAGCAAATAATGAAATTGAAACCTTAGTAACAACGCGCTCCAGAATGATGCTCTCCAAGCTTCGAAATGTAGAGCAATTAGAAGAACAGGTCTTAGAAAAACCTCCAGTAGATCCTTTGATTGATTTTAAAGAGTAATCAGATCCTACTGGGTATTTTCAATTTCATTTTTCGAAACTAAAAACTTCTCGCAGCCAAGATTAGTTCTTCAACTCCAATTCTATTGATTTGATGTAGTTTATCTTGGTTATCTCAGCTTTCGGCATATTGGGATCTCCCACCAATGTTTCCTCTATTGAATCCGCAATTTCTTTATAGCTGCGGCCATTTTCTAATCCTAGAATTGTTTTCTGGTAGAGGTTCATGAGCGAATCCCTCAGATCGAGTACATCCTGTTTAGAACTCAAGTTTCTATGACCCGGCATAATAACCGTTTGATCATCTGCGAGCGCCGCAATAGATCCTAATACCTCGATAATTCCTTTGATAGAGCCCCCATTATTCAGATCCACATAAGGATACCCATACCGAACAAAGGCGTCACCCGTGTGCATAATGTTTGCGTTTTTACAATATATTATGGTATCGCCATCGGTATGGCCAGATCCGAAATTATACATTTCGATAGCTTCACCATCTTCTGAGAGTGTCAATTTACTGTTGTATGTAATTATGGGAAGTGCCTCCAATGGGTATTGATCTTGAACAAAACCGTCTATAAAATCATAAATTCCACCGTAAAGAGTTGTTACTTTTTGCATTCTTATTTTTGCATTTTCATGCGAAATTATTGGAATCCCCATTTATTCAAAAGCTCTATTTCCGTCAGAATGATCGTGATGATAATGGGTATTGATGATGTATTTTATCGGTTTGGCTGTGATTTCTCTCAGAGAAGACATAAGTACCTCTTCTATGATTTCGTATTTATTGTCTACCATGACTACGTTTTCATCTGAAATATAAATCCCAACATTACCGCCTCCGCCAATCAACATATAAAATTGATCATTGATCTTCTCAACTTCAAAGTATTTGACAGTTTCTTCGACTTTTTTAATTTCCTCGTTATATTTCGATAGATTAGGTGTCTGTGCCCAACTCAATGTTACCAGGGTGCTAAAGAAAAACAAAAGTAAATTCAATTTCATAGATATAGTGTTTAGTTTAAGATAAACGATTTTTATTTTCTAGAGCGAACAGAAAAAGAATTTATACACTTTATTTTCAGCTTTGTGCAAAAACAAAAAATCCTCTAAATCAATGATTTAAAGGATTAAAATGTGGTACCTCCAGTACTAATACCATTTAATTAAATTATTGACAATGACTATCTTATGCAAATATACTTTACACATAGTGTAAAGTATTCATCAATTAGTTTTACACATAGTGTAAGGTTGAATATGTTGTGTAAAGTTCAAATTTAGAATAAATTGGATTAACTCCTTAAAAAATTAAGATATGGGGGAGGTTTCTTGTAACTGGAGAAAATACTTTTTCACTTAACCCCAATCTTAGTGGTTTTTATATCGGGGGTAATTTTTTACCCTAAGGAAAAATATATACTAATTTGGGTTTGGGGAATGATGAACCAATCCAATACCTACTGAAACTAAAAATCCAATCTATACTTTATAGGTAGATTCTGAACCAAAGTCATTCAAAAATATCTTCTTTGTTCATTCCTTTGATGTTGTTCCTTTTAAATTTTTGGTAAAACACAAAGTGACTAAACAATAATATCCCCCAAATCAATAATGTAGTATCAATTATACCTCTTGGTTCTGAACTTGACAGATATTCAAGGTAAGACATCGAATATGAGACAGTGAAGAAAACAACAATGGTGGATAGATGAAATCTAAAACCAATATCACCAATTGGTAAATATTCATATTCTTTGATTCCGAAGAACCTTCCCGAAACATACATTAGAATAAAATAAATTACTGGGGGGATAAACACTAAATTCCACAGTTGATTATTCAATAATTCTGATAAAGAAATTCTAAACAGAATTGTTAGTAGAGTTGTCACTAAGATAAATTGAACAAGTGGTTTGGTTATGGTTGATTTCATTTTATTACCTTTTTAATAGTTTTTTTATTTTCTCGTCATAAAATAAATTGATATTTCTTTCGATGAATTGGTTAAGTAAATTGTCACCTAATTCAGTTAGTTTATAGTATTTCCTTTCAGGACCTCTATTTCCTTCTTTTAAATTAAATTCTACAATCTCTAAATGAAGATATTTTCTTAAACTTCTGTATATACTTTGTTCCTCACATGATATAGTATTGTTTGACATGTTTTCAATAAATGACTTTATCTCATCCACATACTTATCCCCATCTTTAAGTGATAGAAAAATCCATAGTGTTAACTGACCTTTTTTATATGTTTCTTCCCACGAATTAAGTAAATCTGTTATCATGTGACAAAGTATTATACAAGTTCTATAATACAAACATACTAAATGTTTTTAAAAAAATAAAACTCTTTAATATTTATATGTAGAAGTTTGAAACAACAACACACTCTATGAACTAAAAAGAACCGAATAACTTTACACAAAACTTTACACAAGGAGGTGTATAAAAAGATAAAACCCTCTAAATCAATGATTTAAAGGGTTAAAAAGTGGTACCTCCAGTACTAACACCAATATCATAAATAATTGATATACAGATATATAGAAATTCAAATATACTTAATTTGGAACAAAAAATGTTCCATTTGGAACAAATCTTGTTCCAACCTCTGTTAGATTTGGCAAAAGTTATTTCTTCTTTTTTTTACTCATTTTCTTTACGTTTTCTAAAGTTTCTAATATTTATATATGTAACCTACTCTCCATCATAGGGGTTAAGAGTAGACCACCCTTTATCCAACAACCATAGATGAGGAAACGAAGATGGGGAAAGGATTAGGGTTAGAAGTTGGTTAGTATTCTGTGGGATTGAAATAATATCTAAACATAACGGAAAAGGTTTCACCAATAGTTACAAAAATGGTTTTACTATAAATCTGATATGGGGGATGAAAACTAACTGGTCAGAGGAAATTTAAAACTCACTATTCTAAAGGAGTAAAAACCCTCAAAGGGGATTACTGTATCTAATAACTACTTTACTTAAATCAACTGAAAAGTTTAAAATAAAGAGTATCAACCTCGAACTAATTAAGTATTTCAAGTACAAGGTTATTACTATTTTATAAAATACTCTGAAAGGAAATAATATGAAAGAAAAGATAACAGATGAACAAGCAAGACATATGGTAGATATGCTAAAAAAGAAATCAGAACTGATAAAAAACTTTTCTCATAAAATAGAGAAGTATAGGTTATCAGGTGATAAACAAACCTATAAACTAAAACTAAGAGAACTATTAGAGAAAGAAGAGATAAAAGTATATGGAAAGAAGATTAAGTAAAAAGGATTTAATGGAACTCTATGGAGTAGATAGGGTAACCATAGAAGATTGGAGAAGAAATAGAGGATTGAAGATGATAGAAGTATCTACTCATTCTAAATACATTACAGAAAAGGATTTATTAGAGTGGGAAAATAGTATGAAGGGTAACATTAAAGTTAAGAGGTTAATTAATAAAAGTGTATCAGAATGAAGGAATAAGAAGAATTGATAGACTCTCCTAAAAAGGATTATTCAACTACTCTATCAGTATTTCTGATATGCATATATTAAACCCCTGACATTCTCCTTATTAAAATGTTATTTAAATAGTTACAGATGTAATTAGTTTAGGAGTTTCCTATTGGTATTTAGGTTATGGGGGAAGTTGTAGATGGATGTTTTTAATGTAAGTGGATAAACTAAGTTACATCGTTATCATGCTAATTTTAAATAAACCGATATTATTGTTATATTTAATTCGATACATTAAATTTTATGAATCAAAAAGAAAATACTTTTAAGAGCAATCCTGTTGATTTAGTTAAAGACTTTTACGACCAAGACATTGATCATAAAGCTTTAGAAAAGGCATTAACTCAAAGAAAAAATACCGCTAAGGGTTTCACTAACTTTAGTCTTGACCCTTATACAGGAGAGTTTGGTGATGCACAAAAAAAGCATTTGCTAAATAGAACAATGGTGGGCTATTGTAATAGACATCACAAAGATTTGAATGGGTTAAGCCTGGAGGAATCGATCGATATGATTTTTAGGGAAGATGAATTCAAAGAACCTACTAATATTTATTATTGGGAAACAAATGCTCAGCAATATAAAGAAAGATATCTTTCAGATGATGTTGGCCCCAATGAACCATTTATTAATAGGCCATATACTGATGATCTTCCACCTGGCTCAGAAGAGTTTTTTGGCGATGAAAGGAGAACATCAATTTTTTGGTCTATTTACGGTAGTATTTATAATCAGGATACTTCTATTCATTGGAGACTTTTTTTATTCATTCATAATTTAGTTCCAGTAAGCTTTGACAATCCGCTTGGACATAAAGGAATTTATAACTATGCAAAATTAGTATTTGATTCTTGCTTTTCTAGCTACAGAGATTTTATATATAACGTCACATTTGATGGAAATATGTTACATTACTTAAATCTTGCACTAAGTCAAAAGGATACACCTGATGAAAATTATGCTAGGGAAGTACAAGAGCTTTTTACTGTTGGTAAAAGGCCATTTTCTCAATTTACAGAAAAAGATGTAAGAGAAGCTGCGAGGTTATTGGTTGGATGTCAAATAGATTACGGAGAAATAGTTTTTGGCCAAGGTCATGAAAACGTACCAAGATTTGAACCTCATAATCATGATACAGGGGATAAGTATTTTTCCTCCTTCTATGGAAATAAAGTAATAAGAGGTCGAGAGGGTGAAGAAGGGATTCAAGAAGTAAGAGAATTTATCAATATGCTTTGCGAGCCAGATGAACATTCATTATACATAACAAGGCGTTTATATCAATATTTTGTTTACCCTGCTGTCACAAATGAAATTGAAGAAAAAATTATTACTCCTCTTGCCCAGATATATAGAGAGAATAATTTTTCTCTAATTGAAACACTTAAAATTTTATTGGGGAGTAAACATTTTTTTGAAAATAATATTGAAGACTCTTTAATAAAATCTCCTGTTGATTTTTCAATGGGAATCATTAAAGAAGTTGATATTATTAATAAAAGAGATCTATTTCTTTGGGATGGGGAAAATTCACATCACTCTATTTTTGAGCCGAACTTTTTTGGTGAAATGGAAAAAGATATTTCGTTTATTCAGTACGAAATGGTTAAAACATTACAATGGTTTGGTAGGGATTTGGGAATGCAAATTCTTTATCCTCCAAGTGTTTCAGGATGGCCATCATATTATCAAGAACCTGTTTATGATTTGTTTTGGCTTAATTCATCAACTTTCCCAAAAAGGCATAATTTAATGAATGATTATTTAAGGTGGGGAGCATGGATAAATGTTAACATTAATGGAAACTGGGTGAATAATAGATTTAACCTTATAGATTATTTAAAAACTTATGAAAACCCACACGATGTGGATAACTTTATAAATGAATTGTGTTTTAGATTTTCTGGTGGAGCACCCTCCTCACTAACTAAACAGAGAATTAGACAAGGTTTACTTGGTGATATTAATGAAGAACATTGGACTGAGGAATTAGAAAATATTTTAGAATCTAATGATGTTGATGAATCAAGTTATGACTCTATTTCATGGAGACTAGGAAATGCTTTTGAAGTAATTGGTTTAACTGGTGAATTTCATTTATTTTAATCATGAAAAGAAGAGATTTTTTACACAATTTAAGTCACCTAGGAGCAGCCTCTTTATTTGCATCAGATTTAGCATTTGGATCTAATCTATATAATCCTAACTCCTATCTAAGCAACACATTATCATCTGGAAAAGTTCTGGTTCTAGTCAAATTAAATGGAGGGAATGACGGATTAAACACGGTTGTTCCCCTTAATCAAATGAGTAATCTTAACAATGCCAGACCACATGTTGTTTTACCTGACAATAAAATAATTAATCTAGGAGAAAAAGATCTAGGACTGCATCCTGATCTCTCAGGCTTTAAGTCTCTATTTGATGAGAAAAGACTCAAAATTATTCAAAATGTAGGCTATGAAACTCAAGACTTTTCACATTTTAGATCAATGGATATCTGGGAATCTTCTTCAGACTACAATAAATTTGTAACCTCAGGTTGGATAGGTAGATATTTAGAACACAATCATCCTAATTTTCCTGCTGAATATCCAAATAATGATTTTCCAGATCCACTATCTATAGAGCTAAGTTCTCCTAGTTTACTTTTGACTGCTAAAAATTCATTTACAAGTTTTGTTGCAAGAGATCCTCAAAGTTTTCAGGAAATTATTGCTGACTTTGATAATGTCTATGACACTTCCAGTTTTAATGGAGCTAAATTAGATTATATACAACTTGTTGGAAAGCAATCAAATTTATATGGAGCTAAAGTTAAAGAGGCATATGAAGCAGGGATTTGTAATTTTGAATTCAGGCCATCTGACTTAGGGTTTCAATTCGAAAAAGTAACCAAACTCATTAGTGGCGGATTAAATACAAGAATATATCTAGTTGAGCTTGGTGGGTTTGATACTCACGATACACAAGTAGATCAATCTGACCATAGTAAGGGTGCTCATTCAATTTTATTAAAGACATTAAATGATGCCGTATTAACATTCATGCAAAATATGGATGATGTTGGAAAAAGTGATGACGTTTTAGTAATGACTTACTCTGAATTTGGAAGAACCATCGTATCAAATGGATCTATGGGTACAGACCATGGTACAGCAGCACCACTATTTGTGTTTGGCAACAAGGTTGACTCAACCATACTTGGGAACAATCCTGTTATCCCTAGTAATACTCAGTGGCAAGACAATTTAGCTACTGAATTTGATTTTAGACAGGTATACTCTTCAATTATGAACCAGTGGTTGACCGTTAATCCTACTACAGAGGAAGAGGTCCTCTTTAAAAAATTCGATCAACTACCTATTATCCAAGGTAAGTATATCGATACCGATGGAGATGGTGTAAGTGATGACAGGGATTTGTGTAACACTACCCCAGTGGGGGCTATGGTCAATACAGACGGCTGTGAGATTTTCTCTCTTCCTGCAGATAATTATTCAATCCAGACCAACGGTGTTTCTTGTTCAGGAAAGACCAATGGTGTTATTTCTATTAGTGTTTCCAATTCAGAGCACATTTACAATCTATCAATACCAGAGACCGAAGGATCGTACAGCTTAAATACTGAGAATAATCACCAACTTGTTATTGATGAACTAGAAATAGGAAGTTATACTTTAAACTTTACCGTAGAAGGACAGGAAGGCTATCTTCAGACCTTTGAGATAGGCATTACCGAGCCACCAGCACTCAGTGCAAAATCTTCGGTTAATAAGAAAGGGAAAACGATGACAGTGAAACTCTCTGGTTCTGATTTATATTATGCAGAGGTCAATGGAGAACGAAGAAGTTATAAGTTAGATAATTTTACCCTTCAACTCCGATCAGGAATGAATACTGTAAAGATATCTACCCCACAGGAGTGTCAGGGAATACATGTAGAGCAGGTCTTTATCTCCGAACAGGTCAAACACTATCCCAATCCAGTACAAGGGGAATTGAACCTTGTAATACCAGGAGAGGATAGGGAGACAACAGTAGCGATCTACAACCGATCAGGAAGTTTGATTAAACGCTATCAGGAGCAAATACCTTTTTCAAGAATCGTTACGATAAATGCTACAGATTTTAGATCAGATATCTATGTGGTAAAAGTAAACGGTCAGACGGTAGAACAAACCTTTAAAATGATAAAGAGATGAAACTAGGATACTACTTTTTATATATTTTATCGTTTTTGCTTATTATTAGCTGTAGTGCAGAGGATGATGGTGGAACCTCAACACCACCTCCAACCACACAACAACCTACTCCAACTCCAACTCCTCAAGTCCCTGCACCTGGTAAGTCTAGTTTATCTGCTCCAGAGAATAACGAAGTTTGCTTTGAGGGAGAAGAAGTAGATGATACTAATAGTTCGGTTACCTTCTCTTGGGAAGCTTCCTCAGATACAGACAGCTATGATTTGCAGATAACCAATCAAGAAACAAATCAAACACAAACAGAGTCAGGGATTACCACTACTTCAAAGGCAGTAACACTGGCAACGGATGTTTCATACAGCTGGAAGGTAGTCTCTAAAGCAAATGATACAAGTGATACAACGAGCTCAGATACCTGGCAGTTTTATTTAGCAGGTGATGGACAAGAGAACTATGCACCTTTTCCAGCAACTATACTCAGTCCTACTTCAGGAGCTGCAGTAGATGCTTCTAATGGCTTAGTAACCCTATCATGGGAAGGTAATGATCCTGATGAAGGAGATAGTTTAACCTACACCATTTATTTTGATGAGGTAGATGGACTGCAAGACCCACAGACAGCCAATACGAACATCACAGAGACCTCATTGGAAGTAGAAGTAGAAAGCGGAACTACCTATTACTGGAGAGTAAAAACATCCGATGGCACAAGTAGTTCCTTTACCCTAGTATATAGCTTTATAGTGAACTAGCTAAAAAACTGTAAAAGAGTCTATGAAAAGAGCCTTATTCATTAAAAAAATTCTTGTCTTTCTAGGGATTACCTCTTCCTCAACATTACTAGTCTCTTCTTGTGAAACTGATGAGGAAATGCCTGTTGAAGAAGAACTTTCTGAGGAAGAACAAGCTTATTTAGACCTAAAGGAAAAAACAAAAAAAGATGGGTTCTTTTTAGAGGGTAAGCTTCTTTATATTGACATAACAAATGATCTGTATTCCAAGCTTCAAAATACAGGGGAGTTCATCAACGATACAGACAACTATGTTTTGCTTTTAAGAAAAACGGATGAGAGCATTCTAGCATTTAGTAATTGTTGTCCTCATTTAGGCACTTCAAACAGATGGTCCTATTCAAATGGAAGTTTTAGATGTGCCAATCATGGTAACAGTTTTGGTACAGGAACAGGTTTTGTAGCCAATTGTAGTTCCAACAGTACCTCTGGGAATCTAAAACAATATACAACACTGCTAAATCAAGACATAATAATCGTTGATTTTGATAGTTGATACAGAAAATCAATTCCTTTTATGTTAGAAATCAACATACATGGGGATTTAGAAATAATAGGTTTGAAAAATTAAAAAGATTAGGTTACTAAAATCTCTTCAAATCATACCCCACAAAACTTCTCTTTAGTTTATCACAAACTCTTCCAGTAGTTCCACTCCCCATAAAGGGGTCTAAAACCAATTCAAACTCTTTAGAAGTTTGAAGAATTGGTAATGTGATTATTTCATTTGGAAACGGTGCAGGGTGTTCTCCTTCGATATCTAACTTTTGATTTGCAACCGATGTTCTTACAATATCCTCATTCCAATAATCTCCCATATTCTTTCCTTTAATGTTGGGAAGATATGGTGATATGGAATTTGAGTATTCCCCATTTACACTTCTATGTCTTGGAGGAAGAGAAGGTTTCGTTTTATCAGAGAGTTTGGTGAGTGTAGGGTAGTAATCATAGTCCATTGATTTTGTGAGATGAAAGATAAACTCATAGGATGGAGTAAGATTCGATTTTGATGATGAGGGTTTTGGGTTAGTTTTTGACCAGATAATAGTGTTTCTAAGAATCCATCCTTGTTCTTGAAGTTTAATAACTACTCTGTGAGGTACATTTTGAAGGTTTCCGTTGTAAAAAGTATCTCCAAGGTTCAAAAAGAAACTTCCTCTATCATTTAACACTCTCTTACATTCTCTAAGATGTTCTGATAGGTTTATTACAAACTCTTTGGAAGTCTTCTCATTCCCTAATCCTTCTTCATCAGAATACTTTCGTTTATTCCAATAAGGAGGAGAGGTAAAGATGGTTTGAACTTCACCATCATTTAGTTCACTCATATCATGGGATGATTTCTGATAAAACCTCCACGATGAGTTCCTATTTGTTTTTGATTTATTGTTGGGTTTACTTTCTCTACTTTCTTTCTCTTTAAGTTCTCGTTGTATTTGAAGATATGATTGGTTAACAGTAAGAATACCTTTATCTAAAAGTTCTATATGGTCAGGGTGATATTTATGAATAAAAATCAATCTCTGTAATTGAGAAGAAGAGATTCCCATTTCTTTAGAAACCATATCTCTTGAAGAACTTCTGTTAGATTTAACAGAAGTTAAATCCGTTCTCCTACCTTGTCCTTTTCTATAGTACCCATCAAGTATTAGGTATTCATTAATAAGCTCCTTAAAACTCTTTATTCTCTGTTTATTGAAGTGGATAAGAAGCAATTCTTCTTCATCTTCCTGAACATCTCTAACCTCAACCTCAACTTCTTCCCATCCCAATCGTTTTACAGATTCAAATCTTCTATTTCCGCTGATTACTTGATTACGAGAATCAATTATTAGAGGTTGTAATAATCCAACCTCTGAAATGCTTCCCATCAGTTCCTCAATAGAGGATAGGGTATAGATTTCTTTGTTCTTAGGGTGATGTTTGAGTGAGGATACTTTAACCTTCATGGGGTGAAGGTAGCGAAGAATTTTATGGTATGCAAGTAATCAGTGAAAATTTAAATATTAAACTAACCTAGATACTTTTTTCAAGTATATATCTTCAGGAATAAGACCTTTTTCAAACAATGACTTTAATTCTAACAATCGATTTTCAAGGGAATCTTGATTATTGAACTTTTCATCCTTCTTTTGATTTAACTCTAGGGAAAAGAGTTTTCTTCCTTCTTCATCAAGTTCAGATGATGTGGTAGAAAAATATTGGTGGTATACTCTTTCTGTTGAATGACCTGACATTGACATCATGACATGTGTAGGTATTTTATTTTCAATTCCTTCTCTTATAAAAGTTCTTCTCATAATATGGGATGATAGTACAGAATGAATCGGAACTCTTGTATCACTTTCATTTATTATTTTTCCTTCTACGTTAAACTTAGGTTTGGAAACTAATCTATTTAGTCCAACTATTTTACCAATTTCCTTTATCTGTTTATTCATCTTTTGGTTTGTGGGTAAGTTTCCAGAAGAAGACCTTGGAAAAATATAATCTGTTCGTTTTTTATTTTTAGAATATTTCTTCCAAATCTCAAAAGTCAATCTGTTAATAGGAACCTTTACTTGTTTTCCAGTTCTACTCTTTTCCATTCTAAAAACAAAATATCCTTTTGATCTATCCTCAGAGAATTGGTAATTATCTAATCTCAAAGAAATAAGATCTCCAAACCTACATCCAACACCACAACCAAAAACTAATATGTCTTTATAAACTTCTAGGTTAGTATAGGTGTTCGTTTTACCATTCTTTAATTCATCGTAAAAAAACTCATTAGAATGTTTTTTATGATTTTTGTTTGAAAAATTAAATTCTTCATATTGATATAGTTGTAAGACTTCTTCTCTTGTTAAATAAACGACTTCCTTTTCAAAATTATGATTGAAAGGTATAACGGATATTTTATGATTAGTATATCCTTGTTTACTACACCAATTAACAAATGAAACAAGTGATTTTAATCGTTTTCTTATTGTAGTGGGTTGATCTCCTTTTTCAGAGTAATATTTCAAAAATGATTTTTGATATTCTTCATCTATATTGGAAACTAATACATTGTAATTCAATGTTTTATTATAATATTGAGTGAATTCATTAATTCTTTTAATGGAGGTAAAAATACTTTTCTTGTATCCTTTTCTTAGGGTTATTTCATTTTCTATGTAATCACAATATTCATTGAGCAAGAAAATCAAGTCTAGATTCTCAAAAGTTTTTTTGACTTCTTCCTTTTTAAAATTCTTAAGATTGTTTTTAACTAATTCAACAACAGGTATTTGACCATTTAATTTGATTCTATCAATTATCTGATTTACTTCACTTAATTTTTGTTTTAAGAGAATGTTTTTTGAAATATGATTTTGATCAGTTTTTAATACTGGATCAGATTTTCTTCCTTGTTTCCAATTTTTATCCCAATCTTTAAATAAAACTGTAACATCAGAAGGGATTCGTAATTTCTTCCCTTTAAAATAATAATTCAGATATATAGTAATTTTATCTGAAGGTTTATAATCCGTTTTTTTCTTAGTTAAATTGGGTGAAATATAAACACTCATAGTGTCTTAAAAGTACTAAAAAATCTCCATATTTGGAACAAGATTTGGAACAAATTAGAACCTTTAAAAAACAAAACCCTGTAAATCAGTGACTTACAGGGTTAAAATGTGGTACCTCCAGGAATCGAACCAGGGACACATGGATTTTCAGTCCATTGCTCTACCAACTGAGCTAAGGTACCTTTTGGATGGGTGCAAATATAGTGTCCTTTTTAATTCTCCACAAAA
>Ga0206126_10002484_pt1 | contig 19908 bp, 11 predicted proteins | sample Helgoland_Spring_5_FD_148621 | JGI IMG/M metagenome (GOLD analysis project Ga0206126, IMG submission 148621) | Pelagic subsurface seawater microbial communities from Kabeltonne, Helgoland, North Sea - Helgoland_Spring_Bloom_20160412_1 | ecosystem: Environmental > Aquatic > Marine > Epipelagic ...
GATGCGCTCTTTTTAATCATCGCAGCGGCCAAAGACAAGGGTGGGGGTTATCGTGTCGTTACCATCGATGATTCCACCACTGCCTTTCCCGGTACGGCCTTTCTTTTTGTTAATTTGCTCAATAAGCCCATGACCGTAAATTTTGCCGGAGGAAGCCAGGACGTTGAGCCTTTCAAGACGAGCGTTATGCGTTCGAAAATTGGGCCAAAGGGCGGCTTCGTTCCGTTTATTGTGACGAATGGGGAAGGGAAGAAAATCTGCGAGAACCGCCTTTACAGTCAGTTTACGACTAGGAAGATCGTGCTGATAGGCCAACCCAGAGAAAAAGGAGGTTTACCCGAAGTGAAATTCGTAAATCAATTGCTTGCTCAGAAGTAGTTTGATTCTCGTGCATGCCAGCCCAAGGATGAAATTCATCTCCCAGCTGATTGGAAAACCTCTTGCTGAGACTGGGGGATTACCTAGCGTCAGGTTCCTACCACAGCTCTTACCGCAGAAACTGCCTCCACTACCTGCTCGGTAGTCTTGGCAGGGATGAGTATTGATGAGCAAATGTGGCTAAATGTGGGCAATTTCTCAAGGTAAGCTCACAACAGCTCAGTGATTCCATCATATCCTGGTCGATCACGTATTCGCGTGACTGGTGTGCTTGCTCATTTTGTGAAAAAGTTTGATCATGACGTGTATTTACAGATCGGGTGACGGCTTGATCGTCCTAATTCGCTGCTCGGGACGGCGACGTGAAACTACAGGAATTTTGCGCAAAAGTTTACGTACGTTTTGAATTTGTTTGTGTTAGAAAATATCATTACTGAGATGTAATAATCATTTGTTGCACACTAATACAAAACAGACCGTCACATCCAAGACATGATGAAATCAAACCATTACAATCTGTTGGTAATCCGAAGTAAGAATGATGCCTCCAGCAGTTTTTCCATGTGTGCGGGTAAATATATATAACATATGAATTCATTCAATTTGTGTACTTACTTTGTATTTTTGTGTGGGGTATTTATATCATCATTTTAGATTAATCATTCCCTTCAGTTATCGAAACATGAATATCCACGCGCCACATCGTAATTATTCGTTATGCTCCTCGGGATTCGCCCTGGTAGCTACCGTCAGCATGATGGTGCTGCTCACCCTGGTAGCCATAGCGATGCTGAGCCTCTCCACCATTGAGCAACGCAGCTCAGGTGGAGGTGCCAATGAGGCAGATAGAATGGCACGCGCCAATGCCCGCATGGCATTGATGATTGCCCTTGGTGAATTACAGAAAGCCGCGGGGCCTGATCAGAGGGTAAGCGCGAATGCTGATATTTTGGTGGAAAGTAATCAGCCTCATCTTCTAGGAGTGTGGAAATCTTATAAGCAGGCCAACGGCGATACAACGGCCATTGATTACACGAGAAAGACAAAGGATTTAGAAGACGGGGGAGACTTCGTTCAGTGGCTGAGTTCTGCCAGCAAGACGGATCAGATGGATTACACTTATCACAGCCGAGACCCAAGCAATAGCGTCAAGCTGGTCAGTGACGGCACTGTATCAGACACGACTGGACACATTGAGGCTCCCCTGATTGAGGTTAATATGTCCAGCAGTGGCGGCGGAACGGGCAAGTATGCTTGGCAGGTCTTTGATGAATCGCAAAAAATCAACCTCGCCCTCAATAATAACACTTCGGCAACAGATGCCGAACGAATTGCCCAGCTAGGCACGGCAGGAAAGCCGGGCTTTCAGATCGATGTTGAGTATGATGAGCTGAAAAATCTCAGCGATAGTGATCGTCAAAAGCTCATTACGCTCAATAGTTCAGCACTTGTTGACTATGACTCTGTGGCCAATGATTCCTTTCACCATCTGACCACAAATTCAAATAGCTTGCTGGTTGACGTTGCCAATGGAGGTTTCCAAAAAGATCTCTCGTTGCTCTTTGACAATAGCACGCTACCTGCTGCATATGCCAATCGCCATATTTACAGTGAGAGTGACACGCCACTGGCGCCCGCGCCCACTCGCTTTGCAAATGCCGAGCCTATGCCCAGCCCGGACCCCAAATGGTCAATACTTCACTCGCACTACGCGCTCTACAAGGAGGTTGCCAAATCCAATAACGCCTATGGAATTAGCGCGAGTAATGTAGAGCGTAGTAGCTCATCCCCTGAGTATTTTGATCAACAGCAAATCCTGCCGGTCGTTTCTAATGCTCAGTTCATTTTTTCGATGGCACCACAAAAACACACCGGCATGTGGGATAGCACGAACCAGGGTATGCCTTACATGGGGTTTTTGGGTTTTTGGGTGGATTTTGCTGTCACCCTGTGGAATCCCTACAATGTGGAGATGAGGTTTGATGCCATGGAATTGGGATTTTACCGCTTTCCGCTACAAGTGGAATATTTCCGTAATGATGCAAATTCATACAGGGATGTTTCTGGAGTAGGTAGAAAATTTTACGCAGGAGCCAATCGCATAGAACCTCGTAACAATGGCGCCCCCGTCGATGCATGGATCAGTGCTACCGACGGAAAGCCCATCCACATTGCGCAAATGTTTAATTGGTCGAATAATGATACGGTTGTCAGCAACACAGGAGACCCAACTATTGATGATTATATCCAAGATAAGTTGCCTTACCGCGTTAGATTGACGGGGGCTAATGAAGCACTTGGCGTTGAAGATATTGTATTAAAACCAGGAGAATATAAGGTTTTTGCTAGTCCACAGCAGACAATGTATCATCACGAAAACTGGAACTACTCCAGGGGTAGTATAGTGAAGGAGGGTTTCAGCCCGTATAATACAGCGAATGATGAAGGTGGTACATTTGAGAGATTTATAGCGGTTGATTCTGTAGCTAACCGTTGTACGTTTACAAACTCCAATTGGTGGAACTCAGCACAGATTAAAATTAAATTTGGTGACAGATATCGGGTTGAGGTCAGCCCGGCCAAGATAAACCGTGTGTCGAGCTTTGCTGAAACAAATGACCGCGAAATTGTCGCTTATATGAAATTTTATCGAGGCGATGGAGGGGTTCCGCATAATACCATCTCCGACCCCAAAACGATTGATAAATATGAAGCAAAAATGGATTTAACCCGCAAACAGGTGGGCGTGGTAGAGATCGACTTGCCAGCAGGTGAATTGGAAAACAGCCTGCCTAGCTATGGTATGACCGAGATGTCCGAGATGGAGGTAAGAGAGGATAATTCAGCCTTCCAGGGGCCTTCACTGCATAAAATACCCTACCTGATAGCATCCCTACGTCTCAAAACTGAGCAAGATTCAGATACGGATGGCAATGCAGGGGCTATGTGGCTGCACAATGGTATTACCAACCCATATTTCACCACCGGTATCCCGGACTCAGATGGCAACCCTGTGGATCAGAATGAACATCCAAGGTCTCACCAATATGAGATTGTATGGGAGCCGATGACTTCATGGAATAATATTCCTACTGTTGAAGTGGATAATCTTAACCGCGGCTATGGTGCTACCGGAGTAAGCTCCCAGAATGGAGTTCACTATGCACCCTTTAACCAAATACCCCTGATGCCGGCAACATCGTTGGCGCAGTTCTCCCATGCTCCGCTCAACGTAGGAGGTCAGGCGCCATTAACCGCACAAATCGTGGGCAATTCCTTTGCTTCGCCACTCATTCCGGTCGAGCAAAAATGGGCAACGGGAACTTTAGGACCACACCTGGACCACTCTTACATGGCCAATAATATTTTATTTGATGGTTATTTCCTATCTACGGCAACCACCCAAGAGGGGGCTGTTTATGGCACAGTAACACGAAGCTTGGATACCGTGACTAATGAGTTTTTTGATGCGGTCAAACCTCTGGCGAACCCCAATATCATCGCTGCGAGTACGCCGCCAGGCGCTATCACATCGGCTGATTATGATACCTTTGCCCAATATCTCTATAATAAAGGTGCTTTCAATGTGAACTCAACTTCCGTGAAAGCATGGGCCCTGTTTTTAGCGAGCGGCACCCAGGAGTCTTTGCCGATTTTGAATGTGCTCACGGCGAGCCAAATATTAGAGGATGCAACGTTGGATACGGGTTCTGCTGTAACACGTTTTGCCCCCATGGTGGGTGATGAGGTGGATGAGGCAGATGCAGCGATTGATGAACAGAAACGATGGCAAGGACATCGCCGCCTAACAAACCTAGAAATTCAAACTTTAGCTGGGAACGCAGTCGCGCAAGTGAAGGCACGTGGCCCTTTCCAGTCTATTGCTGAGTTTGTGAATCGGCGTTTAGAAAGCAATCTGGCCACAGCTACATCAGGAGCTTTGCAAAGTGCCATTGATGCATCCGATCTTAATGCTGACTATGGTGTTGCCGCCCCTAAATATGACGCTGAGCTCGATTTAGAGCCAACCAGCCAAACCGCTAACACCTCTGATGGCGCGGCAACCTTCATCACTCAAGCAGATTTGCTTAATCGCCTGGCACCATCGATCACTGTGCGTGGTGACACCTTCCGCATCAGGGCTTATGGCGAGGCCACCATCGGCGCGCAGACAGCCGTAGTGTGGTGCGAGGCTGTTGTTCAGCGAGGTCATGAGCTTGCGGATAACACTCAGCTGCCGACAACTGCCTATGCTGATCAAAATACAACTAACCAGACGTATGGACGTCGTTTCAAGATCGCATCATTCCGTTGGTTGTCCGAGGAGGAAATCTAATACCTACACTACTTGATGAAAAATATTTTAATGATTTGCTGCCTCGTTCAGGGGCTGATTGGTAGTGTATATGCGGAAGAGAAGAAGGAGCTGCCGAGCATTGATTTGCTTATTTACGCCTTTGCGTATGCCAAGGGGCATCAGACGATCTATCTTGCCCAAGCAGAGGGTATTCCGAAGGAGGTGAAGCTCTCTAATGCAAACATTTTAGGAGATTTTACAACTGTGATTGATGAGGAGAGAAAGATAGCACTCAGGAAAAAAGACGTCAACGAAGAGGGGGAGACCATCTATCCGGCGATAGCAGAATTTAAAATACCATCCAACACTAAGAGACCGCTATTAATTCTTTACCCTGCAGATGGAGATCAGCCCTACAAAGCGATAGTTGTGGATCATGATCTGACGGACTTTCCCAATGGTAGTTATAAATTCATTAACTTTTCACCTAATATCATTCGAGGTTTGGTCGGTAAAACTAAAGTGACGGCCCCGTCGAAAAAAATCACGGCCTTTAATCCATCGGGCAATAAAGAGGCCCTCTTGGATGTGCACTTTCAATACAAAGGTCGGCAGAAGTGGCAAACCTTTGGCCGAACCCGCTGGATCAATGAAAAAGTAAAACGCAGCCTTCTCTGCGCTTACATCGATCCCAGAACAAAGCTCATGAAAATTCGTGGTTTGGTTATTAGACCAGTCATGAAACCAGTTGACCCTAATGCGTCTGGTCAATCAGCTAGTCAGTGACGCGAGCTGGTATTCATCAGCCCACCAGAGAGGAAGGGCAGTGATAGCCCGAGGGTGAAATTCATCTCCCAGCTCATAGGAAAACCTCTTGCTGAGGCTGGACAGTGAGCTCACTGGCTCCTAGGATCAGCGAGGAGTCAGTCCTCCATCAGAGAAAGTCATGATGAAAAGCCGCCACACATTTTGTAATGCAGCCTTGCTGGTGCTGTTCTCATTACAGTCTGACCAGCTGCTGGCTGAGGAGAAGACTGAGGAGCAGCAAGCAAGTAAAGTCATCGAGTGTTCCTTTCTTCATTGGGGTGATGTTCCTGAGGAGAAACTCTTTTTCCGCATGGGGGAGGAGTATCATCCGATGACATTCAGAGTATCCGCGCGCGCGGGTAAGATATCACTGAAAAGAATGGCCGAATTTGAAGTGTTTGGGGAGGCGGAAAATCCTGTTGGTGGGCAAGCTGCATACGAGCTTCTAGCCAGTACAGCGGTTCCCAGTGAATTCGGTAAGCTTTTGTTTCTGGTGCTTCCTCCTGACAAAGAAGAGGGGCAATATCGCGTCATAGCGATGGATGATTCCGTGGCACGATTTCCCCAAAGGACATTTCGATTTGTTAATTTAACGCAGCAAATGATCTCTCTTGAGTTTGCGGGAGAAACGAGGGAAGTAGGCGTCAATGAGAATGCCGTCATGCAAAGCAAGGTGGATGAGAAAGGCGGATTTATACCATGTATCATGAAAGATCCAGATGAGGAAACGATCTTTGGCACCCGCCTTTTCGCTCAGCCGAACGGACGTGAACTTGTCCTCATCAGATATGGAATCAGAGAGGGTAGTAATCGACCTCGGGTTAAATTTATCAGCCAATCTGTCGCGGCTCCGGTTCCTGAGCTCGTGCCCGTGCCATAAGTGCCTGGCTTGATAGTTGGGGAGAGGTGCGCAGGAGGTGCGGATCCAACGAGGGATTGAATCAAGAGCCCAAAACTCTTAGTGCTCATGGTTTTTATTGTGAAAAACGCTAATTGTGGTCTCCGTATCATAATGGTGATTCAGATATTTCCGATTGTTTTTTATGTGTGAATTCATATGAACCAGCATCATTAAGATGTGTCTAGGCCTTTAGGCCCTATCGAAAATTTTCGCATCAAACCGCTATGCTTACTTTATAATGAAATACCTATTCTTACTACTTTGCCTTACATCAGCTCTGACGGCTCAGACAAAACCTAATATTCTGTTCATCTTCACAGACGATTGGGGCTGGGGGGATCTTAGTTGTCATGGCCACCCGTATATCAAGACGCCAAATATTGATCGAATCGCCAAGGAGGGCACTGATTTCCAACGCTTCACCGTGGCCAGTGGCGTTTGCTCACCAAGCCGAGCGGCCGTAATTACGGGGCATTTCCCAGCCAGATACAAAATTGACGGGCATTTCGCCTATCCCAATGATAACGCGAACCGCGGCATGCCCGACTGGCTCAGTCCCACTGCACCTCTTCTACCTCGCATGCTACAAAAAGCAGGCTATGCTACCGCTCACTTCGGTAAGTGGCATTTGGCGAATAACATGATTCCCGATTCGCCTTTGCCAAGTGCCTATGGCTATGATGAGTATGGTGCTTTCAATTGTGCCGGTGAACAAATGCCGGTACACGAAGACGCAGATAATGCGGTGGCATTCATTAAAAAAAGTCATGCTGCCGATAAGCCATTTTTTATCAATTTATGGATGCACGAGCCGCACACGCCCTTCCACACCGTGCCGAAATATCGCTGGCGCTTTAAGGACCTTCCAGAGGCTGATAATATTTATGCCTCTGTGCTTTCCCACGCAGATGATCGGGTAGGGGAGCTGCTCGATACATTGGATCGTCTTGGCATTGCCGATAACACACTGGTGATCTTTTCCTCCGATAACGGCCCGGCAAGGGCGGTAGGCAATAAAAAGCCACGGCTCATGCATGACTCCGCGACTGGATCCGGATATGATACGGGTGCGGCTAAGGGTGTCACCGGTGGGCGCAAGGGCTATAAGGGAGCATTATTTGAAGGCGGTATTGGTGTGCCGTTTCTGGTCAGATGGCCAGGCAAGGTGGCGGTTGGGGAGATCGATGAGACATCACTGATTTCAGCCGTGGATTTATTGCCAACCTTTTGTGCGATCGCCGGTGCTGAGCTACCCAAGGGCTATCAGCCGGACGGCTTGAATCAGCTGGATGTATTGATGGGTAAGGCAAAAACCAAACGTCAAAAACCACTCTACTGGAAAATTAACGCTGCATGGCCAGCTTACGACAAAAAGCCAGACCACTGGGTGGGCTATGTCATCGTGGATCAGCATTGGAAGCTAGTAACCAATAAAGAAGGTAGCTACTGTGAGCTTTATGACATCGCTGCAGACCCCTATGAGCAAAACGATCTGAAGGACTCACAAGCTGATGCTGTGGCCAATCTGAAACAGAAGCTCAGCCAATGGAAAAGTGAGCTACCATCAAAACCTGATGAAAGTTGTTTTTCACGTCATCGTAAGTAAGCGCGACTTGACATTTTATGCTAAATTAACACAATCTGAGGGTTTCCAATTACATATGATTACTAATATATTTAAGTTAAAACCTGCTGCCGCGATGTGCGCGCTGGCGCTGATAAGTGGCCCATGCTTAGCGGCCGATATTACTAAGGAAGCGGCTAAGGTGGCCGGCAAGTCTGGGAAGATGGATGAACTCTGGGGCGACTCAGTGGTGAAGCTGAGAGCTAAAGATGCTAAGCGAGGCCAGCTTTTTGATGATGGCAACTATGCTATGTTTATCCACTGGGGCTTGTATTCCAATCTCGGTAACAAGGTGAAAGGTAAAACCTATTACGGCATTGGTGAGTGGATCATGAATTCCAATATGGCTGGCATACCCATTCCTGAATACAAACAGTTGGCGAAAGACTTTAACCCAGTCAATTTTGACGCTAAAGCGATTGCGCAGCTGGCGAAAGATGCCGGCATGAAATACATTATCATCACCAGTAAGCATCACGATGGATTTGCCATGTACCACTCAAAGGCAGATAAATTCAATGTGGTGGATGCAACTCCTTACGGACGTGACCCGATGAAAGATCTTGCGAAGGCTTGCAAGGAGGTTGGTATCGGTTTCGGATTTTACTACTCTCACAATCAAGACTGGACTTTCCCGGGAGGAGGGAAAGGCCCGGAGGTAGATGCCGATGGTAATGCGGCCACCTTTGATGATTATTATCAAAAGAAGTGCCTGCCGCAGGTTAAGGAGATCACCAGTGAATACGGACCGATTGAAATCGTTTGGTTTGATACACCTGGCGGAATGCCCAAAAAATACGTTGAGGAGCTTATCAGTGTTGTTCGTAAGAATCAGCCCAATGCCCTCGTTTCAGGTCGTGCAGGCCATGGCCTTGGTGATTACCAGTCCCTTGGTGACATGGAAGTGCCTCATCACAACGTTGAAGGTTTATGGGAATCAGTAGATACTACCAATGACTCATGGGCCTATGCTTGGTATGATGAAAATTGGAAAACGCCGAAGCAGATCCTTGGGTTGTTGGTCTCATGCGTTGGCCGTGGAGGCACTTATATGCTGAACATTGGGCCTCGTGGTGATGGATCAGTGCCACAGCGCGCAGCTAATGCGCTCCGTGGGTCTGGCGAGTGGATTCGCCGCTATCCTCAGGTCGTCTACGGCGCTGGGCCATCACCGTGGCAGCACGCCCTGCCATGGGGAGATGTGACCACGAGGGGTAACAAACTGCATCTTGCCGTATTTGAATGGCCCACAGGTGGTGAATTGCACCTCCCCGGTCTGAATAATAAGATTAAGTCTGCGAAGTTGCTTACCGGTAAGGAATCATCTGCAGAGATCGCTCATAAGAAGGTCTCTGGATGGTCTGTGTTTTCATTGCCTGTGGAGGCGCCTGACAAGTTGGTTTCCGTCATTGAGGTAGAGCTCGAAGGTGAGCCTGATGTCGACCCATGCTTTGCCATTGATCCTGTCGTAGATACAGAAATTCTCGCAGAGTTTTCATCGGTCAGTGGTGCTAAGCTTAAGCGTAACCGCTGGATGGAAAAGTTTGGTGAATGGAAGCATGTCAACCAAGTTGTGAATTGGCAACCGGGTGGGGCAGCAACATGGGAGGTGGATGTGCTGGTGCCAGGTGACTATAAAGTGGCTCTGAACTATACCGGCAAAGGGCGCCTGGTCTGGAAGGTGGCAATCGAGGGTGGTGAAGCCATTCAAAATCAACAAAATGCCTCCAGTGTGTTTCATGACTATCGCATTGGCTGGATCAACTTTCCTAAGGCAGGTCGCTACAAGGTAGGGGCTTCATGCATTGAAGGAGATACTAATTCTGCGGCGCTTAAAGGTATTAAGTTCACTCCATTGAAGTGATCGTTTACAATGATGCTCGCTTGATTGGCGTGTCAGTATTTTGAACTCTAAAAAAGAAGAGGCACCTCAAACGAGATGCCTCTTTTTTAGTGTTTAAAAGTTGCTTGAGCTTATTAGGTGGCTAGCTCGCCACGTGCCATCACGACCTTGCCGGTGCGGACGGTCTCAATGACTTCAAATTGAGAAAACATGCTAAGTGCTGCATCAATTTTTGTAGTGTCTCCATTGAGCATGGCGATCATTGAAGTAGGGGTCAAATCAACGGTTTTTCCACCATAGTGGTCGATGATTTGGAGTGCTTCCGTGCGGTCTTTCTTATCAACGAGGAATTTCACCAACAGAAGCTCTTTGTTTACTGAGTCAGAGCTTGTGTGCTCTACACAGTGAATGACATCGATAAGCTTGGTTACCTGCAAAATGATTTGCTCAAGGCCATCAGGGTCGCCGCTGATGCCAATGGTCATTCTCGAAAAATGCTTGTCGCGCCCGCGCGAGACAACCAAAGAGTCGATGTTGTATCCGCGACGAGCAAATACCTGGCAGATGCGCATCAGTACGCCAGCTTTGTTGTTTACAAAGACTGAGAGGGTGTGAACTGGGGGAGCGGCTGGTATTGCTTGCAGATCGTCAGGCGGGGTGTCAGTTGTTACAATAGACATAAATATAGATGATTTAGTGATTAAATGAATGCAGAGCTCAATGAATGCTAGGTAGATCCAGTGGGCTTAGCCAATTTGCCCTTGGGGGGTTCGGTGAGCATGTCCTCGAGTGCGGCACCAGCAGGGATCATGGGGAATACGTTGTCATGTTTGATGCACTCTGCATGAATGAGCACAGGGCCATCTGTGATCTCAAAGGCCTTCTCGAGCTGGCGTCTGACATCAGCTGGGCGTTTGATGTTGAATGATGGAATACCGTAGGCTGCTGCTAACTTGCAGAAGTCTGGATTACCCTCAAGATCAACGCCTGATTTGCGATCTTCGAAGAAGAGCTCTTGCCACTGGCGAACCATGCCAAGATAGTGGTTGTTGAGGACGACAATTTTCACTGGGAGTTTGTGTAAAGCCGCAGTGGCGAGTTCGAACAGAGTCATTTGAAATCCGCCATCACCTGAAATCGAGATGACAGTCTCATCAGGGCAAGCAAACGCGGCTCCAATCGCGGCTGGGAAACCAAACCCCATAGTGCCAGCACCGCCAGATGATAGCCATTTCCATGAGGCATTTGTCTTATAAAACTGAGCGGCCCACATTTGGTGCTGCCCAACGTCAGTTGAGACAATGGCATCACCACCGGCAACTTGGTAAAGCTCGTCGATGACTTGCTGCATTCTTAACCCACCTTGTTTGCGGTAGGATAGAGGATACTTCTTCCTCCAGCCATCGATAGTATTCAGCCATGGGGCAGTATCTAGCCCGGAAACACGCTTGTTGATCTCAACGAGGGTAGATTTGGCATCGCCAACGATTTCGATGTCTGGACGAACCATTTTATTCATCTCTGACGGGTCAATATCGATATGAATAATTTTAGCGTCTTTACAGAATTTATCAGCTTGCCCAATGATGCGATCATCAAAGCGTGAGCCGATATTGATAAGCAGGTCACAGGCACAAATAGCCTTGTTGGCATAAGCTGTGCCGTGCATGCCTAGCATGCCGAGTGAAAGTTCATGTTCCTCAGGGAAGACACCCTTACCCAGTAGGGTAGAGGTTACTGGGCAGTGAAGCGTTTCAGCGAGCTCCTTGAGCTCAGCATCAGCGCCAGAAATCATAGCTCCGTGGCCAGCAAGGATAAGAGGGCGCTCGGCTTTGTGGATTAATTGTAAGGCCTCGTCGATCTTATCAGCATCAACTTCATAGGATGTTTCTGGATTATACCCCGGGAGGTCTAATTCTGGGTCCATGTCGCCTGTGAATAGACCAGAGCTGATGTCCTTTGGCACGTCAACAAGAACTGGACCTGGGCGACCAGTTGTCGAAATATGGTGTGCCTCGCGAATAACACGTGGGATAGAATTGGTCTCTTTTACAAGGTAGTTGTGCTTCACAACAGGAATCGTGATGCCGAAAATATCGGCTTCTTGGAATGCGTCTTTACCAAGCATCCAAGTAACCTGCTGGCCGCAGATGATGATCATGGGCACCGAATCCATCTGGGCAGTCATAATGCCGGTAATGGTATTACCAGCACCAGGTCCAGATGTTACTAATACTACGGCGGGCTTGCCTGTGGCACGAGCATAGCCATCAGCCATATGGCAACAGCCTTGCTCATGACGAGCGAGAACGAACTTGATGTTACTCTTTACCGTTACCAGCGCATCGAAGATCGGAATGGCAGCACCGCCAGAATATCCGAATATATATTCAATCCCTAGGTCGTCGAGAGTCTTGATGAGTGCTTGGGCACCGTCTAATTGTTTTTTGCTCATGCGAAAATTGTTATTTCGCACGCAAAGTAGCTAAAGATGCTAAAAATGCAAATCAAAAACGACCTCAAAATGAACAAACAGCCGATATTTAAGGGGTGTTAAACATTGAAAATGGCATTTTCAACTAAAAGAATGGCTTTTTACAGCATGCCTTTGATTAGGTTTTCGAGTTTCACGATGTCTGCAGAGAAGTTCCTTATTCCTTCTGCTGTTTTCTCCGTTGCCATTGCATCCTCGTTAAACATGAAGCGGAATGCTTTTTCATCAAGGTGAATCTGCTCGAGGTCTGAGGCTTGAGCAGTAGCGTCGGTGAGTTTTTGCGTGAGTTCTCCAGGTGTATTTTGTAGTTCTTCAAGTAGTCCTGGGCTGATCGTCAATAAGTCACTGCCAGCAAGCTCAGTGATTTGGCCGCAATTACGGAAAGATGCGCCCATCACTTCAGTCTTGTAGCCAAACTTTTTGTAGTAATTGTAGATTTTCTGAACAGAGAGAACTCCAGGATCTTCAGCTCCTTGGTAGTCAACTCCGGTGTCTTTCTTATACCAATCATATATCCGACCAACGAAAGGGGAGATGAGTTGTACGCCGGCTTCGGCGCAAGCGACAGCTTGAGCAAATGCAAAGAGTAAGGTGAGATTACAGTGAATGCCCTCTTTTTCCAGCTGCTCTGCGGCACGGATACCTTCCCAAGTGGAGGCGATTTTAATGAGAATACGGTCGCGGCTGATGCCCTCGGCCTCATAGAGTGATATAAGATGTAGCGCTTTAGTAACAGTGCCCTCGGTATCAAAGGAGAGACGAGCGTCGACCTCTGTGGATACACGGCCAGGAACGATTTTGAGAATTTCCAGCCCGAAAAGAATAAGAATGCGATCAATGATACTCTCAACGAGGGACTCGCCAGTAAGCTCTGAGCTTGAGTGTTCGCTGATGGCTTGCTCAACCAGATGCTTGTATTCTGGTTTGGCTGCTGCTTGCAGGATCAGCGAGGGGTTGGTAGTTGCGTCTTGAGGTTTGTATTCCTCCATGGAGGCAAAATCTCCGGTGTCTGCAACGACGGTTGTGTATTGCTTAAGCTGTTCGAGGTGGTTGTTTGCGCTGTCTGAACTCATGCCAGACCCATAGACACTGGGCGTGCATATGCAAGCAGGATGTCTGCTATTTTTTAGGAGGCTTAGGCTGCGTCAGCCCGCTTTTTCTTCAGGATGGGTGGTTTCTTACCCTCTACGACTGCCCGATTAATGGTTACAGAAATAATGTCCTCTCGCCCGGGGATTTCATACATGACATCGAGCATGATTTTTTCGAAAATGGCACGGAGCGCACGTGCGCCAGTCCCACGTCGTATAGCCTCCTCAGCGAGGGCAGTGAGACCATCTTTGGTGACTTTCAACTTCACTCCACTCATGGCAAGTAGTTTGGAGTATTGCTTAATGAGTGCGTTTTTAGGCTGAGTAAGAACTTCAATCAATTCATCGGTAGTCAGCTCACGAAGTGAGGAGATGATAGGCAAACGACCAATAAATTCAGGGATCAGGCCAAAGTGGAGGAGATCCTCGGGTTCAGCTTTTTCAAATAAGTCGATCGAGTCAGGATTTTTCTCATCTTCGGATTCTTCTCCCTCATGGAATCCTAAGACGTGCTTGCCTAGACGACGGCTGATGATGTCGGTAATCCCTACAAAAGCTCCGCCGCAAACAAATAAGATGCGCTCGGTATTGACCTGAATATATTCTTGCTGCGGATGTTTGCGTCCACCTTGAGGCGGGACATTACATATTGTGCCCTCTAGAATTTTAAGGAGCGCTTGCTGGACTCCTTCACCTGAAACGTCACGCGTGATGGATACGTTTTGTGTAGTCCGACCGATCTTATCAATCTCATCAACGTAGATAATGCCTCGTTCGGCCCTGTCTACATCAAAGTCTGCAGCTTGAAGTAACCTTAGAATGATGTTTTCTACATCATCTCCGACGTAGCCAGCCTCGGTGAGTGTTGTGGCGTCCACAATAGTGAAGGGTACATCTAGAACGTTAGCGAGGGTGCGGGCAAGTAAAGTCTTACCAGAGCCGGTTGGGCCGAGCATGAGGATGTTCGATTTTTCGATATCAACGTCTTTAAAATCAGCTGATAATTTAACGCTGTTTTGTCTCAAGCGCATGTAGTGATTGTAAACAGCTACCGATAAAACCTTTTTTGCTCGGTCTTGCCCAATCACAAATTCATTGAGTTTTTCTGAGATTTTATCAGGAGTGGGGACGTCACCGGTATTAATGTGAGTTTCAGCAACTTTATTTTTGGTCTCTCCAAGTTCTTTTTCTAGAATCGATGAGCAAACTTCGATGCACTCATCACATATGTAGACCGCGGGTCCAGCAATGAGTTTCTTAACCTCTGAGTGACTTTTGCCACAGAAAGAGCACATAGTAATATTAGATGATCGAGCCATAATTAAAATTGTAAATGCTTGGGTGAGGGGGGGCTTTTGTAGTGATGTCGAAAAAGAAAAAGGCGTGTGTGGTAGCAGATACCAGCAGCACGCCTGTAGATTAACCTAAATTAGGTCGAATGTCTCATTTTTTTGCGTCATCCGCGTCATCGGGTGAGGGCAGCTCCTTGCGACTTTCTAGAACCTTGTCAACGAGCCCGTATTTGGCGGATTCTTCAGCAGACATGTAATTGTCACGGTCCGCATCTTTCTCCACTTGTTTGACAGTTTTTCCAGTGTGCTTAGATAGAATGTCGTTAAGCTTCTTCTTTAAGTTGAACATGAAGCCGATGGTTCTCTCGACATCAGCTGCGGTTCCTTGAGCGCCCCCAGAAACTTGGTGGATCATAACGTGTGAGTTAGGGAGGCAAAAACGTTTGCCCTCCGTGCCTGCTGTCAAAAGCACAGCCCCCATGGAAGCAGCAATGCCAATGCAGTAGGTGTTCACATCGCAGGTAAGAAACTGCATGGTGTCATAGATCGCGAGGCCTGCAGTAACTGAGCCTCCGGGTGAGTTGATGTAGATGTGGATGTCCTTCTTAGGATCCTGCATCTGCAAAAATAACATTTGAGCAATCACAGAGTTTGCAACGCCATCATCAATGCCTGTGCCTATGAAAATGATCCGATCCTTAAGTAGGCGGGAATAGATGTCAAAGGCGCGTTCACCGCGCCCATCAGATTCAATAACTGTTGGGATGTAGTAGTTGTTTTCAATTGTGGATTCCATGGTGAGATCAGATGTAAGATTAATTGAGTGAGACATGAGAGTTTGGTGTCGATTTAAGCTTCGGCAACCTCAGCCTCGACTTCAGCTTGATCTACTTTTGCGTTCTCAATAAGGAAGTCAATAGCCTTGCCGATGAGGATGGAGTTTTTGAGGCTCGAAATTCGACCTGATCGCTGCATTTCCTTGATCATAGTTTTAGCAGGTTTCTTTTGTTGCTTAGCCATTGCGTTAATTCGCTGTAGGACCTCAGCATCATTCACCTCAATGTTTTCGGCTTGAGCGATCTCTTGTAGAATGAAGTTTGTTTTTAAGTTGTTGCGCGCTTGCACTTGCGCTGCGGCGATGATTTCAGCTTGCTGTGTAGCGATATCCTCGTCGCTCATGCCCGCCTGAGCACCACGAGCAACCATGTCATCAGCACTTCCTTGTGCTTCTGCAGCTACCATTTCTTCTGGAAGCTCAAAATCTACTTTTGCGATAAGATTTTCTACGATTTGATTTACCTTGGCTTCTTCGGCTTGCTGTTTTTTCTGTTGTGAGATTTGCTCTGAGATGAGCTCCTTAAGATCATCTAGGGTTTTATCTTCGCCAAATTGTAGTGTTTCGGCGACAAAGGCATCATTCACGTCGGGAAGCTTTTGTTCCTTGATGCCCTTGATTGTTACATCGAACAGGATTTCTTTGCCGTGGAGTTTGTCTACAGGGAAATCGTCGCCAACCATACTTTTGACCTCAAGCTTGTCACCGCAAGAAGCACCTTCGAGTTGCTTGGCAAAGCCCGGCAGGAAGGCTTCTTCTTTGATTTGGATCCAGTAGTCTTCTTTGCCACTGAGAATGCCAGCGGACTCGCCAAGGGCTTCTTCTAGTGGCTTGCCGTCAAGGGAAGATGAAAAATCAATGACGGCAATATCGTCAGCGTTGATAGCGCGGTCTTCAATGTCATTGTATTCGGCATAGCGCTCAGCAACACCGTCTATTTCGCGCTGAACTTCCTCGTCGGTAGCATCTGTCGATGGTATGTTGAGTTCAATACCCTTGTATTCTGGAAGGTCAAAGCTGGGAGCGAGAATCATCGGCATAACAAAGCTGAAGGTGCCATCATCTGCGTGGTCTAGAGTTTCTGGGTTTTTGAAGTTTAGGACTTTCAGGTCTTCGTCTTGCTTCATAGCTTCACTGCATGCTGCACTGATGAGGCGTGATTCCAGCTCTTGTTTGATATCATTGGCAAATCGCTTCTCAATAACAGAAACGGGGGTCTTGCCCGGGCGGAAACCTGGAATTTTGGCCTGTGAGCCAAACGCGGTAACAATGCTATTGCGCTCGCTTTGAACTTTGTCTGCAGGGATTACAGCACTGAGTGTTGCTGTGCATTCTGGCTGTTTGTCGACGGTAATATTCATAATAGAAATCTGGTGTTTAAATGGTGAATCTTTTTTGAGAGTGATGCCTGGATAGCTGAGAAAGTATTCGATTGTGACATTCGCCATTAAGGCGCTTGAGGCGGCACGCTAGTGCTCCGAACGCGATGAGTCAAGGATCATGACAAGCATAAACGACGATAATGAGCTATTGCTGATCTACCTGATCCTGTGCCGTTTGTGCGGTTGCTGGTTTGATTGCACATTAATATTTATGGTTTGATGACAGATGGGTGTGTTGCGGCAAGTAAAGTTAACTATAATATCGCCTTCACATGTATATTGTTAATCATTTCACATTACTGCGCCGCACATCTCTGATGATAGCCGTTTTTATTACCGCGGCTTCAGTTTCTTTCTCCAGTCCATCTGGGGCCTCAAGCGAGGACCGGCAAGGGAAGAGTGTTCTCAGCCCTCAAGATTACACTTTTGGCTATTGGCAAAATGGTATGCGTAAACACAGGGATAATTCCTCGCCGGATGTATTATGTATTGAAACTGGCTATTATGGGTTCTCTTTAGACATGGCCCAGCTTAACAAGCCAAAGTTCGGGCTTTTTAATCAAGCTCTCGATTACGAAGGTGCCCTGCGTAATGGCATTGTGAGGATGAACCAGATCAAGGATGCTCAGCTTAACATTGAATTTGAGCAGAACGGCAAGATTTATCGAGCAACACGCTGCCATGCAGCATTAGAGCGTTTGTCCGAGGGGCGTATGCTGAGTGCTAGGATGTGGGAGTCTGCAAGGCTTGCTCAACATTACGATTTTTCAGGGGTAGAGTTTACAGATGGTCAAGGTGGCAAATTGGTTGCAGATGCCAAGCTCGATATTGTTGCCTGGCCACATTCTATGACTTTCAATTTACAGATGCAGCCGGTTGTCGAACTTGTTGACGGTGTCCAGCCAGGTGTAACTGACAAGGGATATGGAGTTTTGAAAGAATCATTGTTGATATCACATCAGCCAAGCCTCGAGCATGAACAATTCACTGCCGAAGCATGGATTAAGGTGCCCGAAGCGGCTATACATAAGAATAGAAGCTGGGTGTTTTCTAAAAATGACAACGAGGGTTCTGATGGTTACTTTGGCATTGGTATTAAAGGAGATTCCATTACCGCAGGCATGAATATAGGTGGTGTCGATCGACGCAACTACAGAGAGGTGAGAACGCACCGACATTCGCTAATCGCAGACAAGTGGACCCATGTGGCGATGACTTATGATGGTAAAAAGCTCGCTGTTTACATCGATGGCCGCGAACAAAAAGCAACTGAGCTCAACAAAAAAAGAGTGCCGGGTAAAGGCGATTTGCGTATCGGGCGTAGAGCTAACAACAGGGGGCAATCAGCGCGTGTGGTTGTCGATCAACTTAGGGTATGGAGCAAAGCCTTGGATCAAAGAGCTTTAATTCAAAATGCACGCAGCCCCCATAAAGCAATCCAGAATCCTCATCTATCCTATGTTAACAACTTTGAAAGTGGCCCTGAGTTGAAACTTCCGGTATGGCAAAACTCTAAAATTCGGATGTCACTCGCGGGTGAAGGTAAAAGGTGGGCTGTAGAAAACCCAGTATCAGGGCAATGGGGCGTCAGCCAGAAGAAGAGTTTCACACTGCATTGCAGTCTTTCTCCGCTCAATCGTAATGAGCAAAAGGTGCAGGCTGCAATGTTACATAACAAGCCATTACAAGTAGCATATCGAGGCGATTTTGATTGCTATGTAGCATCAATAAATAGGCCTAAGCGGAAGGGGAAGTCGGGATACAATGATATCCGTGATTACGACGAGGTGGATATCACGGTGGATTCTACTGCTGGCAAGAAGGTCCCCTTTATGATGGAGATCTTTGGTTGTGCTAACATCACAGGGGTTTGTCCTGTTTTATGCGATGACAAGGGGAGGCCTACAGGTATACCCGTTCAGATAAGTAAAAATTGGCACAATAGTGGTATGGGAGATTACTTGCGCGCTTATGTGTTATTGCCCAGTGTTAAGGGAGTATCCAAATATAAGCTGAAATTCGTTTACGGTTTTTACGGCTCTTTGCCCTCTGCTTCTCATGCCCAATTATCTTTAGTCGGCTACGGTGGTCACGGGCGGTGGGATCAACTGGCCATCGGTTGCTGGGGAGAAACTTATTGCATGGATATTGATATGAGTTGCGTGGATGTCGCGGTGACTGACGTTAGGATGCTGATGTCCAGAAATGGAAAAAATGGTGAAAAGTGGCAATGGACAGATGCTGGCTGGGGTGGTGATTGGCTGGGACTCAATGATGCTAAAAAACAAAAGCACGTGTTCAATGGTCTCAAAACAGCCTACTTAGCACATGGGCCTTGTCTTACTGAGGTGATCTATGGTGGTGCGTATGGGGCTCAAAAAGAAATCAAAGTTGAATCCATGGTGCGCACTCTCCGCACTGATGATTACGCGCGCACTTTTACAACATTAGATTACACTTTTGATAAAAGCGTGGATGCTAACGGCTGGCTCTTTAAAATGGGGCGAACCGGAGGCTATGTAACCCCGAAAGTAGCTTACGGTAATGTGAACGGCTTGATCAAAGAGCAGTCAGTTCCTGTTGGCCTGAAACGTGGAGATGGCTTTATCCCGAAAACAACGCTTACCGGGCCAGGCCCATGGTGGGTGGCATTTCCAGGCGCATATCATGAAAGCGATCGCGATTGGGGGACTGGCTATCGCGCCATGGTAATACGTTCCTACAAGGCAATCATTGGCGGCAAGGAGTATAATAATCCCACGATAGAATGCCCTGTGTATTCGGTTAACAAAGAACGACAATCTTGTTTGGACTTTTATTTGAGTGCTCCAGAAGGGGTAGCGGCATTCGCTCCAGGAGACAAAGTATCTATGGAACTTGAATGGATCACCCTGCACCGCAATGCAGATGATTATTATGGGCCTAATGAGTCTTACAGAGAGCATTTGAAGGCTGCACCATCAT
>Ga0206126_10002488_pt1 | contig 19883 bp, 23 predicted proteins | sample Helgoland_Spring_5_FD_148621 | JGI IMG/M metagenome (GOLD analysis project Ga0206126, IMG submission 148621) | Pelagic subsurface seawater microbial communities from Kabeltonne, Helgoland, North Sea - Helgoland_Spring_Bloom_20160412_1 | ecosystem: Environmental > Aquatic > Marine > Epipelagic ...
TAGTTTTGAACTTGCTAGAGGGGGAAAGTCCGTATGGGAGCGCCGCTAGCTCTAGGACAGCTCCTGATCGGCGAAGTGGTATTTTGGAGCAATGCACGGGGGATAGCGGGATGAGGGAGGATGAGATAACATCATTGTTCGTTGAAACTGGATGGGAAAAAGATATAGTTGAGCGCATGAATTTTTTTGAAAAACTTGTAAATTTTGAAATTTCGGAGGTAGAACCAATTACGAAGTGGATGTTTTTATACAAAATATTGAGTGGGATATTTATGTCAAGCAATACTGAATTACGTAAAGAGTTCCGAGAATACAATATGGAGTATCTTCCCAGAGAAGATATAATAGCTTTAGCTAAGAGACTACAAGAAGTATCACGCACCACTGAGGAGTACTATAATGCTTTTTTGAACTTCGGACCAATTGTAGATAAAGAGTATGAAGTGTTAGGCGGGGTTTATAAAGCAGCGATTCCATGGCATGAGAAGGGGCTTAATGGTCATAACACAAATCCTGAGTTTGTTTTGACTGCTAGAGAGAAGCAAATATATAACAAGTCGATAATAGCAATGATTCTGCGATTACATGTAAAGGGTAGATGTACTAAGATAAGTACAACAACCCCATCAGTTTTTCCCCAAAATATTCGTATGACGAGAGGCACAAATATTAGACATAATAGCGACGATTCTCATTTCAGTTTTAAGTATTTTGTTGAAACAGTCGAGGAAGAAGACACGACTCAAGATTATACTTTTTTACGTTGTTGGAATATAGATGCTCGTGATGAGAACATACGCGACGGCACGCATTTGTTATTTCATGTTCTTCCAGGTAAGACTTTCGATAAATGTCAACTAGTATATATGGGATTATTTGGTTTAGGTACACACGCGCACTGTTTCATTCTACCCCAAAATACAACGTTATTATTAATTTCAAGTAAACATTTTGTCAATACGACTTATCACCGCGTGAGTGTCGACACTGCGATCCATAAGACCCTCGCCAAAAATTCACCTTTTAATTTACAAGATGTTATCCTACATAGTTGGATATCTAAGCTCCTTATTCCAGTAGTTCAACCGCACTCGTATCCTCTTTTGAAAGATTACGATTATTACTACTGGAAAACACAAGAATATTCACAATATTTAGATATTGCAGAAATTGAAGAGCACGTGCTTCAAAAAAACCTCATTCACGATTCAGGGGGGCAAGGCGTTATAACCCGAGAACAGTGGGAACTACACCCACGCGGCACTCTATACAATCCAAACCGTAATTTATTATCGTACTGAGTACGCGACCATCCGAGCATGTGAGAGAGAACGCGCGCCATTGATCCAAACCACATAGAGTGAAAAAATGTATATTATTAATTATTTCATAAAACAAAATTAAATAGTTAATTTTTTATTTAAAAGAATTATATATATTAATTATAAGTATTATGTTGTATTATTATTACCTTATGAGATTCAATATATCAAGTCGTATTCACGATTTTAATAGGAAGAATCTTGATAAGAGTTGGAAGCGAGTTTTGGAAGACCGTAGAAGATTAAGAGTTTCTGAATCTGAAAAGAGCACTCTGGAAAAAATAAAAGAACTCATGAATATACCGAAGGGGGTATAAATTTGATTTAGTCTTAATAGTTGTATCACTAACAAACAATCCTTTAACAAAGAAACCCTTTTAAGTGATGTCCTCTACACTTGCTCTCTCATCAGATGATTTGAAGAAGGTCGCTCTCATCATCATCAATATCTTAGGAGACCCTGAACTGGTCATTCATTTCTTCAAGTTCTACATTCCCATAAATAGAGACTATATCCTCGAGCTCTCAAGAAGTTTTCACTGTTCTCTTCGTTTAAAGCCTTCAGATCGATGGTCTAGATTGAATGATCTCTGTAAAAAGAAGGAGTTCTCAAAGATATCACCAAACTCGAGTGTGCCGATTACGTGTACGCTTCCTATAGATGGGGATAGATGGAGAGCGCAGAAGACGATTATGACACAAATTAGATACACGAGAGGATACTTTATTAGATGCAATGCCGATTATTGCTCGATGCCCAAGGATGACACAACAAAACCATCTGAGAAGATTAGAGTCATAAATCATATGGGGGTGTATTATGAATGTAAAAATGTTAGAGAGGCTTACAAGGAGTATCTAGAGTATGAAGAGGATTTAGATTACAATGATCTCCCTGAGTATTACTTCTATCAGGAAAGTCCGAGACTTGTTTACAATTCAGAAAATATTTCAGATTATCAAATCTTAAACTAGAGAATGGTAGATAGAAATTTGATATAAAGATTTTTTATGTAATATATGTGTAGTATACAAAGGTTAATAAACTATGAGTCGTTATGCAACTCCTTGTTTCTCTTCAGAGTGTGGATTATGTCCCAAATGTTGTAAAAGTGATTATGTTCATAAAGAAAAAGATGAAGTGAGTAGAGCAAAAGATTTAAAATTATTCTATGGACGAAATAAAATAAATGATATTTCAAATGATTTTGGGAAAAGACTCAATAAATGGTGTAAAGAAAGAGGATACAAAAACCCTAAAGACATTGGTTGGACTAAGAAAACTGTAAAGAAGTTTAAACCAGGTTCATTAGATCCCATACGATTAAATCTTATAAGAGAAAATCATGAAAATGTGTGTTCAGATCCTCATTGTCAACTTCTATATGAAGATGAGAATGATTGGATAAAGGAGAAGAATTATCCAATTATGCCTCTATACACATGGAAAGATGGAGAAAAATGTAAAGATAAATATATTTGTGGTCCTTGTTTAGATTATAAATGTTCATTATAGTATATATAAAAAGATTTAAGCAATAAACACTATATTATTGTACAATAAAGTATAGTTAATTATGAACTCACAACTAAGAGCATGTATCTTTGATCTGGGAGGAACAATTGTAGACAGATATTCTGTTTCTCCTCTTTTTTCTCTTAAAAGGGCATTCTTTAAGAATAATATCAAGATTTCTGATAGAGTAATTCTGAAAGATATGGGAATGTCAAAAAGTGATCATATAGGAAAGATACTTTGTGATAATACTGTTCAGAGAAATTGGTTCAATGAATACGATAAGTTTCCCGATACCAAAGACGCAGAAATGATATATGAGGATTTTAAGATAGAGCAAAATAAAGATTCTAAGGTTATTAATATTCTCCCCGAAACTAAGAGCACATTTGAATATCTGAAAGAAAGAGATGTAAAGATAGGGATTACAACGGGATTTGATAAAGATAATATGGATCTTATTCTTTCTAGGATGGAAGATGAGGGGTTGTATGTTGACGGAGCCGTTTCATCAACATGTCTTTCAAGATCCAGACCCCATCCAGATATGATGAATAAATTAAAGGAAGATTTTAAGATAGAAAACAATTATCAAATTGTAAAGTTTGATGATTCACCTATAGGTATAAAAGAAGCTAATAATGGAGATTTTTGGAGTGTAGGAGTTGTGAAGTGGTCTACTCTTATGGAAATTGTAGAACCGGAAGATATAATGGGTGTTGGTTTAATGAGTTCCGATGAATACAATAGAAGATTAATGAATGCACGTAAAACTCTTATAGATTCAGAGGCTGATTTTGTGATTCTTGATTTAACAGAAATAAATGATGTATTTAGAGAAGTTCATAGAAGTATACTTTATGATTACTTCTAAAGAAAATAAATACAAATATATAATGTTGGTAAAGTTACTTATATTGTATTGTGTAATTTTGATAGTTTTCCATAAGTTAGATTTCTTCAAAACGATTCACAAAAATTTATATGGAGAACTATATGTTAAAGATAAGATTGATATAAATGGTCTTTTATATTCTCCATATGATTTTTCAGATATTTCTAATATATTACTGAGTATCTTGATAAATCCATATGGATTGACAATAATAACACTGACACTTGTAGTTATAGTTTTAGGATATATTTCTAATAAATGGTTTATATTATTCACTTTAATAGCATATTTATTGTTAATTATTGGACATTATGTAGTGACTATTAATAAAGATTCAAATACAGTTTATATTTTTTCAAGAGTTATTATGTTGATGACACCATTTTTTAGATTAGTATTTAATATAGGGCTGTCAACTAATACAGCAAAAATATATGCGCAACAAGTGGGTCCTTCATTTATATTGATTATGTTTTTTATATTCTTAGAATATTTAGTAACATATAACTACGATCCTGATCTAGGAGATTATACAGTAAATAACAAAAGGGATTACAGTCGTGTTTATAATCCTAAATGGATATTTGTATCATTTATAGTTCCTATTTATATAATGTTGTATATAATCTTAAAAGATTATTTTTCTGTAACTAACACATTTGTCATATCTTCAAGTATATTATTATTATTTTTCATGATATCTTATATTTTACATTAAATTTGATTTAAAAAAAAAATAATTGTATTTATAATATAATATAAGATGATCCCAATTCGTTGTTTTACATGTGGTAATGTTATGGGTGATAAATGGGTTCCATATATAACCGAACTACAGAATCTGAAAAGTAATTCCGATGAAAAACTAGAAGATAGTTTGGAATTGAAATATATGGATATTAATCTATCAAAACAAGAAAAATCTCTAGAGGGGAAAGTTCTGGATGATATGAAAATAAACAAATACTGCTGTAGAAGAATGATGCTTTCGAATGTTCATCTCATCTCGTATATCAGTTAAAAGAAATATATACTATAATATATATATAATATGGGTGATTATCAGAGTATAGATACTATAGAAAAAAATGATGATATGATAGGTGCTAAAGAAGATCCAACAGACCCTCGTCCTCAGATGGCAATAGATTTTAGAAACGCATATAATCTTACACTGGAGGAGAAGTTCAAGATAGATAATTTAGTAAAAGAAGAATACTCAAAGCAAAAACTTACTATTTTGGACGAGCCCTTAGGTGATATTCTTGACAAAACATTTAATTTTTATGGTAATTTTTTAGTAGAATATAAAGAAAAGTATGATTATGCCGACGCACTATTAAATATAGATGTGGACTCAATTAATAAAAGTAGTAATGTTATAATTCTTCATTTAACAACTATATCTTTAATGATTAGAGAGTCAGACAATATTATTTATATAGGTATACTGTTAGTAATTTTGTCAATAATTATCTATTTTTTTAATATAAGTAGGTCATAAATGATACAAACAATAGAAGAGTATCTATACAATCGTAAAGAAAATAGTGTTTATTTCATCTTAGTAGTCTTTGTATTATTCGTTGGATTTCTAGATGTGAAATATATAATCGCTTTGGGGATTGTCTTATTTATTTTTCTTAATTTAAATAATATTAAGGAAAAAGTTATTCAGGGTGAAGAATTAAATCATGAGCATTTTTTTTACAATGATAAGATACATAATATTGTTGAAGAATTAAGACATTATAGAAAATATAATATAAACTCATTTAACAAAGGATCTAAGTATCTTAAGAAGTTCTTTAAATTGGTATACAATCTAGAACGTGTTGATATGATACATGTGAGACAAAGTTTTGAGAATGCTCAATACTATTTGAATAGAGCCATCAATACATATCAAAGTATGACTATATCTGTAAAAGAAAAAAGTTATGAGGAACACTTAAAATATCCTGATAATTTAAGAAGTGAAAAAATAGGAAAGATATGTAAAGAACTATATAAAGAATGTTATATACTTTTGTGGAATCTTTCAAAAAAGATAGATGAAAAGAATAAAGATAAAGGACATTTAGACCGATATAAAACCTATTTCAATTATGACACAAGTATTACTGAAAGTTATGATAAATACAGTGATAGTAATGAATTATATTGATCGTTTCATTATACATATAATAGTATTGTAATATATATATATATATATGGATGAATACACTATAGATTCTAATATTTTTGTAGTTAAGACTGAAATTAGTGATATATATTATACATTTCTTACTCATTCAAATGATAGACTTGTATATTATGAGATTTTGAACACATTAAATGATTATCAATTGAAATCATTATATGATTTTATTTATAAACATTATATTATCTGTAAAAACTTACTGAATAAGAATGATGTATTGAAACCTTTCTCAAAAAAAAAAGATATAGATAATAATCTTAAAAGTTTCATAAATAATGATATAGCTAAAGAAATATTTATTATTAATCTTATAAGAGTTTATTTCAGGTGACATTTGTAAAGGATGACGGGACTCCAGCGATTTCCTTATCCATTTCTGTAAAATCTGGTAATTTTATATCTTGAACAAGATCTAAAATCATTCCATATGTATCATTCTTATCCGCACCAAAACGAACCAACTCTTTTAGAAGATACATGCTTTTCAAACTAGCATTTTTCCACATTGTCAGAGGATCTAATCTTTGAGTATACTCTTTTCTTTCGATCATATAGAAATAGTTTATTTCATCAACATACTGAGAGCTATCAACTGGAGAAGTATTATCAAAGAAATTAGGACCATTAAGTTGACAAACCTCAAAAAGACTATCAATATTTGTGGGATTATCGCTAGTAATATCTTCAAGAGGAACAACCTTCAAATCGTGGTGTCTAGAGAAAGTTAGATTTGTAACACCACCTAATTCGGGTATAACTATAGAAAACATATGCCATTGTGGTGGTGGATCGGAATGAACAGTAAATCTCCAGAAAACACATACCGGATATATATTTGGATTTTCAATTCTTACTTTCTGTTTTTGACGCCCTGGAAGATTGTTTTGAGAAGATAATTGCTGAAGTCTTTGAGTCCTAGCTAATCTTTCATCTTCTCTCCTTTGTCTTTCTTCTGTACTCATATTTGGACATGTTCGGATATTATGTCCCTGTTCTCCACAATGCGAACAACAACGAACTCTTATGGATGAAGACATTTCTGTTAATACTAATTAATGAATTATCTTCTAAATCAATCAAATTTATTCAACTATAAGTTGCATGGTGTTATAAATACTGTTCTTGTTCTTTACAGGGGTCTTACGATATAATCTATATTCGGAGTTCTTTCTCTTATTAAGCTTTTTATTCTCATGAGAATACTCCATATTATTTATAGGTAATATAGGTGGTATAAAAATATCAACAGAAAAATTATTGTCCATTTTTTGATATTCTTCATGAGACATAACTCCACCAAATATTTTTAAAGATTTCTTATTCGGTGGCACTTTTATTTTAGAACTATCACCTGTATTAAACTTGTAATAGATATGTAATAATGAAACTCTTGTCCATAACTCATTACCCGAATAATTATCCATTATATATCTTAATCCGCAATTGTAAGAACATAAGTTACCATTTGTGTAAAATATTCCATTTATATAATCATGTGGTATAGAAATTATATTATGTTTCAAACATTTACAACAATTCCAACATATTTTACACTCTGTATCTTCTTCAATTACAGAATCTAATTTCTCAAAACCTGGTAAATCTTTTAAGTTCTCTTTTACGTCTTTTATATTAATAATTAGATTCTCTATATTATCCATTAATGTATGATATTATCTTATTCTTAAATAGTGGGGAAGATTTGAATCATAATTATTTTTATCAGTTTTACTAGTAAAATGAAATATCTTATTGAATATCAACCAATAAACAAGAATACTAAGTAGAATATATGAAGTATTTTCCATGAAACTAGCTGATAAAAACTCCAAATTATTCATATAAGAATACAAAAACTGTGAAAATATCTGAATTACAAACATTCTAAGAAAATCATTTACAATTATAATATTGTAGTTATTTGTATCTATAGATATTTCATAAATACTATTCATATACTTTATATAATATTATATTAGAAGATATTTGTGTTTAAAACTCATATAAAAGATGTGATAAATATTATATGAGTAGTGAAATTATGTTAAGTGGTGGAAGTTTTCAAGTTCTTTTATTATTGATATTAGTGATATGTATTTCTATATTCTTTTTCTTTGAACTTAGAAAGATTAATCTTAAAATAATATCACAAGATATGTTGTTAAATAAATTGACAGAGGATTTAAAAGAAAGTGTAAATATACCTCAACAAAATGATATAGAGATGAATAATATAACACACGAATTAAATATATCTAAAATGGATTCTCAATTAAATGAAATACCCGATATTAGTGATGGATTCTCACCTACAACTAATAAAGAACCTATATATATAGAATCAGATATAAAATCGGAAAATACATTATCAGAGATTCTTCCATTAAAGAATGATACAAATAATTCCATTAAAGAAATAGAAACTATTCCTAGTGAAAAAATAGATGATGATAGTTCACAAGATGACGTGGGAAATGATTCCGATAATGAATCTGATGATTCCGATAATTCCGATAATGGATCTGATAGTGGTTCTGAAAATAGTTCAGAATTAGATATTGAAGATATTATTAAAGAACTTCAAGAAATGAGTGTCAAAGAATTAAAAAATATACTTCAAGAAAAGGGTTTAGCGGTTTCAGGAAATAAAACTACTATGATTGAAAGAATAATAAAATCTTTAAAATAAAATCTTTAAAATAAAATCTTTAAAATAAAATCTATTACTAAATATAAATGAGTAAAGTATCAGATAATTTTTATAGTGATTTTCCAAGTCGTATGTCAGATGCGCGCGTCTTTACAGATTATAGGACTAATTGTGTTGTGAATAATGATATAAGTAAGAATATGACTTCTTGGGAGTATCGTTATTATCTTCAGAATAATGCTGCTAAAATAGTTGAAGGTGAAAAAAATAATAGAGATTCTTTATTATCTTATAATGGTCCCCACGCTCCAGAGGTCCCAGTAAAAAATATTCAAAATTGTAACAAGGGATTTTGTACTATTGATAATTTTAATGAAAGTGGTTTGGGATTGGGTAAAGCCACAAATGAAACTTTTTAGATTTACTAATTACTGTTTCCAACGATTTCCACAATCTAAGCAGCTAATGAATTGTGTCATGGGTTCATCGGCTGACCTTGTTTGAAGTTCATAATATGAACATTTCCTTGAACCACATCTCCCACACTTAAATAGTTCAGTCATAGCAACTTGTTTCATTTCATATTTCAGTTTATCTCTTTTAGTTTTCTTATCTAGTAAATTAGCCCATATTTCTGGATAAGTATCATACGAAGTCATGTTAGCTATTTCATTAGGATCTATATCATTTTTCTTTACTCTTTCTAAAAGTGAAATATTTTTCACATAACATTTTACATCTAAGTTTGAATATACTGATATTACCTTCGCTATATATATTCTGTAAAATAGTTGATTTTTCCAACTTTTCTTTATATTTCTTTCATTCGCATAATCTATACAATAGTTATATATACCTTTCTCTATCCTTCGTGATACTTTTATTCCCTTAACACATTTATTAAGTTTCATAACTGTTTTTTTTCTTATCTCATCTTTATAATTAGTTGACATAATTGAATAACTAGACATATTTATCAAGATATTTTTAAATCAAATTTAATAATTAGTTTCATCATGTTCTAATTCATCTAATATCTTTTCATAAGAATTACTATGAGTTTTTTTTGTTTTTTTAGATTTTATAGTTGATGATTCAATTATTTCATCGTTTTCTTCTATATCTTCATCTGAGATATTTTCATCTATTTTATCAGATATTTCAATATTCTCATATCTTTCTTCTATACAATAACATAACATTCCATATTGAGATATATCCATATCTATAATATTATTATTTATCTTGTATACTAGATATATATCACCATAAAGTGTATGTGATATTTCACAGGGAGGTAAATTATGTGTATTTAGTGTATCTTTTTGTGTACATCTATTACATCCATAACATTCTAATATAACATTATCATGTTTCCATTCTTCTATGAGTTTTATACTACGATTATCTATAGCAGACAAACTATTCAATATGTTCTCAGATTTATCGATTTCTATCTCTTTCAAATTATCTGTTGGAGTAAAACTAAGTATCTTCATCTTCTTATAATAAATATTGATTTATTTTTAAATTAAAATATATATTAATTTATACTTATGCCCTTTTTTCTTAATAATAATAAATATGATTCAATGTCTAAAACAAAATCATTAGAAGAAAGATTGTCTGAATCCAATAAAGTAATTATCAAATATCCCGAAAGAATCCCTGTAATAGTAGAACCATTAACAAATGATATTATAGATATCGATAAAAAGAAGTTTATAGTTTCTAAAGAAATGACTTTTGGGCAACTCATTTATATTATAAGAAAAAGAATAGCTGTAGATAGTAGTGTCGCTCTATTTTTTTCTGTAAATGGAACTCTCTGTACAACCAGTTCAGATATAGCTTCTATTTATGAAGAAAAAAAAAATGAAGATAATTTCTTATATATAAAATATACAACTGAAAATACTTTCGGTTAAATTAATTTATAAATTATATATATACATGAACTCATTATACATTATACTCGCAGTGATTTTAATAATACTAATTTTGTATCCAAAGATTACTATTTCTGAAAATCAAATATATTCTCCTTTATTAAATACTTCTAAGAAAGAATCAACTCCAAGAATGTATGATTTTTATATACCCCAATTGACGGGTAATCAAACTCCTTTATCTCAAGATAATTTTAACAACCAAACAAATGCTAATATGTTAACAAGAAATACATATCTTAATGATGATAATGTTGACATTATTCGTAGTGAACTTAGCTCGATTGATAAAAAGTATCCTAAATATATATTAAAAGATACTCTTTCTGGAAATACTATAGGTTCTAGTGAAATGCATTCTACAGATGGAGACCCCGATACACCTTATAAATCTTTTTCAGATGATAATGTTTCACAGTATCCTAAGTTTTATAATAGTGATATAAAGAATGAATTAACAAATATTGGGTCATTTTTTGATAAAAAGAACAGATATATTAATACTACACACTCAAATAGTTCAGCATATGTAGATGACAATTGTTATATTGATAGCAATAATGATATTACATGTTTAGATAATACTCGTTTACAGAATATATCTCCTAAAGATACTAATTCATATACAACATGTGGTATTATAAAAGATATTGGTAATTATAAATTGAATGAATCTAAAGATTCTGTTATGAATGGATTATCTTTTTATGATTCTGTATTCGCATCTAGTAAAAAAAATGAAACTTTTTCACCTTTTATTGAATCTTCTACTATTAAAGAATGTTTCGTTGATGTCTAATCCGTATTTTGTACACCAATTTTTCCCTATCTCTATTTGTATTTTTGAAGGATATTTTTTCATATTATCTTCCATCATACTAACACCCTTTTTTATTTCCTCTATTTGTTTTGATACATAGTGTATATTAAAGATCCTAAGATTTTCAATAAAAAACTTAGGAACTTTAATTTGTAAATCTTTTTGAAAATTATGTATCATCATATTAACAGACTCTTTATCATATCCTTTGTAACCAATACAAACTATATATTTCTCTGAATTAGTTGTTCTGCTCATTGAAGGTTTAACAATATACATTTTATCAAAAAGTTTTCTTAAAATATACAAGATTTTAATAGTCTTAAGATGTAATATATCAAATATTTTACAAATAAAGATCCCTCCATTTTTCAATAATAACAATGCCATCAAAACCTCTGAAAAAATTAAGGGATATGAATCTAATTCTTGATTACTGAAATTTTGAGTATAATCAAATCCACCATCTCCAGTTACTATGTCACTCTTATTCTGTCCACTACATTTTACATAATATAATATATTTTCAAGTTTGTAAATATCTCCTGTATTATCTTTACCACTTATTATTTTAATATTATCTCCTCTGATTATATTATGATTCCAATGAGGAATACTGTTATCACCACTTATCAGAGATATAGCACAGATATCACAAGTATTTTCATTAAAAAACTCTAAAAATCCCCCAGGTGCTTCTGCTATACTATCAACTTTTTTGTAATTTTTTATTTCTAAACTTTTTATTATTTCAAGTATTTTAAAATAAGAACGACTAACGGGCTTTTTCTTACATATATTCTTGTTTGAGAAAGATGAACTATATACATATTCATATTCATTTATACATTTTTTACAATTATTCCATTTCTTTGGATTTTTATCTATTAAACTCTTTGTAATATTTAAACTATGTAATAAATCTTCAAATACTATATCATTATTATCTTCACAAAAAAAATCCTCATCATTTTCATTTATCTCATCTATTTCATATTTTTTCATATTTACTTAGTTTATAAATACGTGCTTTTGTTTAAACCTTTTTAAAGATAAACCAATTATTCAATCCAGACAATTTTCTATATTTTTCATCTTTTTGTACAGTTTTCGCATACATATATGCTCTTTTGAAATCTTTTTCACTATCATCTAATAGATTATCTATCTTATCTATTATTTCTTCAAAATTACCTATGGGTTTTTTAAAGATTGAACTATTCTTAGGTGCTATTAGTTCAAAACCATATTCTTTCATGATATCTATGACAAACTCAAAGTTCACCAAATATTCTGTAATATATTGACCTATACTACTCATATATACTGTAATTTCTTGACCAAACATATTAGATGTATCCCCTTTATTATAATCAAAATTGCTAATATCATAATCTTTTACGATGTCATATATCAGTGTTTCTTTTTCATCTCTACCCTGAATATTATTACCATCATTCATACCAAATGTTTTGAATACCTTCATTCCATCATAACATGTCCCCATGAAATACCCCCCCGTTTTTACTAGTTCTTTCAAGTTTTGTAAATATCCTCTCAAAGTTTCCTCATCCTTGAAATAATAATGAAATGAAAACTGACTACTAATTACATCAAACCCCCTTCTACCTAATGAATTATACTCTCTGTAAAACTTATCATATTTTTTATCATAACTTTGTTTTTTCCCAAATATTATACTCAACATATCTTCACACGTATTATTCATACAACCCTCAGTTTTTTTGATATTTTTACTCGTATCAAATTGTAAGAATATACCCTTGGGAACTTTATTTTTCAAAGATTCATGATAATAACGATTAGATGCTTCTCTTATATTATCTGATATATCTAATCCCAAGATAAACTTGATGTTATTTTTCTTTTTATCTGCGCTCAAGTATTTTTGATTATCACCACCTCTTCCACATGATGTATCAAGAATAAATATATCTTTACCTATATCACTAATAACATCTTTTATCAAAATAGATTTAATGAAATTATGTAAATGTCTTATTGGAGTAGAATTATCATTATTATTTTCTGAAACATAATATTCATTATTTTCTATTACATCCTCTGTTAATAATTCCTCCTCTCCGGTTATCATGGGATGAGTCACTGGATTCGTAATAGTTTTCCAAATATTTTCGGCTATACTAAACCATTGAGGGAACTCTTTATCTGTTCTAACCCTTAAAGGACTCCAATTAAATCCATCATTATTTAAACCATTATATCTCATTTCAACTATACATCCATCTGTTATTTCTAATCTGTCTCTTTCACATACAACTTTACCATTTTTCAGTGGTACATTACATATATGAAGATTATCTACACCGCGATTAAAATGTAAATATCTTTTAGTGTTAGGTTTCTCATTATTTACGAACTTCATATTGAAATCAATCAATTTGTCATCTTTTTCTTTGTATCCAACAGTTAATACAATCTTTCTATATTGTATCTTCTGAATAGTTCCATCTTCATGTGTTTTATTGTATGTATAAAATCTTTTGTCTTTGTCAAATGTAACTCTGAAATCAATTGTGTTTTCTTCTGGTGGTTTCCACTTGTAGTTATAGTTCCATGTTCCATTATAACTTTGAACTTTTTCACCTTTTTCAGATCCTTTTACTGGTAAGAACATCGGTAAGAATATAAGACCATCTGTCTCATATTCATATCCTCCATCTTCTTCATTACATTTATCCAATATCTTTTTACACGTTTTTAATGTTGTGTAAAGATTTGAATATTCTTCTGAATTCTTTTTCTTTTGTAATTTAGATGCTCCCTCTACATATGTTTTTCTCTCAATTCTTACTATATCCTCCCCATCATAACTCATCTCATGATTTTTGAAGAAATTATGAAGTGCGAATGATCTAGATTTAGTATCCCTTTTCAAAGAAATCCAAGGTAGATTAAATATTTCATTAGTTCCCTCATGCTCCCCATGATATACATCAAATATCATGAACAATTTTATATCATTTCTATTTTTATCTTTGGTAATATATTCACCATCGAAAATCCAACTCTCAGAAACCCCTTCAAAACTTATACCAGTATCTATTACATTCTTTTTAGATGTGACAATATAAGCTCTACTATTCTCTTTACATACTATAAGCTGTGCTCTTATACCATCTGCCTTTTCGGTTACAACATACCCTTGAAGAATAGAATGAGGATTATTAATATTCATTTCACTCAAAGATAATGTAACAGGTTGAGGACCAATCATTCTGTATCCCGTAGTTTTAAAATATTGATCATCATTAATAACTCTTACATATCTCCCCAGAACTTCCTGTTTTTCACTATCTGACATTAAGAAAGGTGTATTCTCAACATATTGAAGAACTTCCTTTAACAAATCATCCAATACACCCGTGAGCTCCTCATATGCTTTATCATTGAACTTCTCTACATTTTGAATAACTGGTTTATTACTATAATGATGATTAATTACTTCAGTATATCCTATTGGAACCCATATAGTCTTAATAGATGTGTCATCTTTCACAATTGGAGGATCTACAGTTACATGGTAATAATCATCAACTTTAGTTGCTTTATAACTCTCTGATAAACTATCGGGTTTGTAGTTACTACGTTTTTCAATGGGGATAAACTTTCTATCTCTTAAAGATACATTAGACAATCCAACTTTCTCTAAATATTCTTCATTAATATTTACGTAATCAGGGAGAGTCTCATACGGCTCTATATTACTCTCATATCCATATTCAGGTGAGTTTAATGTATAACTATCTTCATCATCCAATACATATGAACCCTCTGTATCATCTTTAGAAAACTCTGTGAAAGATTCAAGCATCAGATTATCACCCGTACTACAGAATGGAGAGATAGTATTATAATAATTTATGGAAGTATTCATATTAACTATAAAATCTTCAAATGATGTGCTTTTAGGAGTAAACGTAGATGGTTCTTCTTCAGAAATATTTGAACCTATGTATTCAATCTCTAATTCATATTTCTCGGGTGATTTCAGTACTTCTGCTTCTCTAAACGTTTTTGTATAGATTGGTGTTTTAGATTTAGGATGTGTCTTATTTTGTTTAACACATGTAAGATCTATTCTGAAAAGACCATTTTTACTCTTAAAACTATATCTCTTCTTGTAACGAAAATATTTATTCATCATATTCCATTTCTTTTTTATAAGCAATGCTTCATTATTTGAGAAATGATTTACTTCTATCTCTTTTTTCAGATTCATTCTAAGATTATATGGACCACACATTATTGAACCCGTTGAGTTCCCCTTTTCATCTTTATGTATACTTTTTTTTATCATGTTTACATCTAATCCGTCTAGATTGTCACTCATACAATATCTTTTTACATTCAGAAGACCTAATACTGAAGCTCTTATATTTGTGAGAACTTTCTTTCCTCTAAAAACTTGCTGACATCTAATATCTAATGAACAATCTTCGGGTAGAATCACATATTTTTCTGATTCAGTTAATTTTTTAATACATCTGATAAATTGTTCTTTCGTAAGTCCCTCTTTTGATTTTGAACCATAGATTACCTCAAGCTCAAGAAGTTCATCTTTTACAGCTTTTTTGAGATATTCTCTATACTCTTCAGAAAACTCATCCATTATTTCAAACTCTCTTTCATCATCCATATCACTTGAAATGCTCTCATCGTCAGAATAACTCATAATATATTATATGTTATATTATTAATATAACATTTAAATCAAATTTATTAAATGATATCTTAATTCATCGTAAAGAACTTTCTTTATCTTTGTTTTCCCATCCAATTTTATATCTATACCATTTTCTTTAGCAATGCTCTGTAACTCATCTGATTTATAAGAACTTATTTTTTTAAGAGGTATATCATATACATCATAAGATATTATATCTTTAATCAAACCATCTATATCTTTCCATGAACCAACTTTACAATTTGTATTCATAGAACCTAAACTCCAGGTGTTTTCATTTTTAACTAGTTCTAAATGTGTTTTAAAATCTTTGTAACTATCACAATATATATTTTTTTCTGGATCTATTAATGTAATCTTACATTTATAATATTCTGATAAAAATAATAATGAAGAAATACTGTTCTTTTTCATTAGTCCAGATTGTATTTTCTTTGTTGTTAAATAATTATTGAATTTATAAATATCCATTAGTGTTTTATTTTCTTCTACCTCTGAACCTAGTTCTAATCTCTTCTGTTTTAAATAAAAAGATTTTTCACTGACAGGAAGTAATTGATAATTCGGATCATTAATAGAAATAATCATATCTGTCAGATCATCATGCTGTTCGGTTTTACATATATTCTCTTGAATATAGGATGATTCAATTATATCATTACAATAATCTTCATCATGAGTTTTTGATATTTCTAATATTTGGTCTAACATTCAATATATAACAATATATCAATAACTTTATATCCCTTTAGTATATTCTATTAATGCTTTCTCTTTATCAGATAAAACTATAGAATCATATTTGTTTGTATCATTTTTTTCTTCTAATATATCATCTGTATAATCGCAAATCACATCATTCATTTCCTCATTTTCCAGTATTTTTATCATGTTATATATTTTGTTAATATGTTCATCTTCTAATAGTGTTAAGTTTATAAAAAAACCATTATTGTTTTCTGAAAATGAAACATTATTACTTCTTATATAATATAGAATCGTATTGTTTATTTTATCATCCTTATATCTTACAACTAAATTGTAAATATCTAATCTTTTCGCCTGAACGTCCATATTATTTATCTTATATATATCTTATTATACATAATTATACGAGTTTCGCTACAACGTGTATTTGATTTGCTTTGTATATTAATCTTGTAGCCATTACTTCAATCTTGTATTTTTTATTTAATTCTACCTCTTCAGCATCTGCTGAGTAAGTTTTTGGTATGATAATTAGTAAAGGACTATCTTTAAAATCTGTTAGATCACCATATTTTACATACGCAACAGCACCCATTTTTGTAACAGAATTAATGTAACAATCAAGTTTGATACCTTTTGCTGGACTGATTATTGATGAAGTATACTTAATATTATACAATATCTTACTCTTATTGTTTACATTTATTATCCTTCCCATTGATCTTTCAATTATTTGTATACTATCCTTAATAACGTAACCATCTTCACAACATATACCTTCAATGTCGTTTTTTACTTTCTCATCAATAGCATTTCCAATTGTTGAACGAATATCATTAGGATTGATATGTATTTCTTTCGTTTTTATAGATTTTCGCACTATGTCTTTCATATGATTGTATTTATATAATATCATACATTTATTTAAATCAAATTTACACTATTTTTACTAAATCAATTGTAGTAAATGGTGGATATTTTAACCATATTTCATCATAACTTAAATAATTATTCTTCATTTTGTTCTCTTTACTATATCTACACAATATCTCAAATAATTTACATGTCTTTTTCTTGTTCGAGAATATATTTGTATAAATATCCGTGAATTTTAAATAATTCTCATCTACCTTTTCTCCAGAACTTAATGTATAAATTATATTATCCCCTATACTCGTTTTCTCTACCATTGTTATTTTTTCTTTCCCACCCTTGTATTTCACATAAAATATTTTTTCAATTATATCTATAAACTCTTTTAGTATCATATTGATTATATCGTGCTTTTTGAATCCGAGAGTGCTCTCAATACACATTTTCCCTGGACCTGGTGGATATACTTTTGATTTATCTGTATCCGTTGTGTCATCTGTTATTTTGAACACAATATTTTCTTTCATTTTTGATTTTTGAGATGTTGTGTATCCCCATATCTTTTCAGTTTTAACTAGCTCTGTATATTTTTCTGTTTTACTAAACTCACTTATATCTCTTAAAATATCTCGACTCTCAAATGTATTAACCTTTCTTATCTCCCCATCTTCTATGACAAACATCTGAGGCTTTTGATGATATACTACATAAAATCCAAATATATCTTTTCTATTATCTTTTATTTCATATCTTAGTCTATACTTATCGTCCCTTTTATATATAAAATTATATGATAAAATATCATATAATTCTTTATCTTTGTTTAATCCCATTAAAATAATATATATCAATGGTATCTTTGATTCAGCTGTCAATCTATCTATATCATATTTTTTTAAAGTATAATTTAATGTATCTATATCTTCAAATAATTCTATATAATCTTCTTCGTCATCTATAACAGAATTAATTTCATTTAATATTCCTATTGTATCACTTAATTCATACTTCTCTTTTATTTCAAGTTTATTTTCTTTTTTCTTTTGTTTAGGAATAAGAATATTATTTGGATATTTTATTTCAGGATAACATCTGTAATAATATGGTATGTTGGCATCCGTTATTTCTATAGGTTGAAATAAATAATATTTACCTCTATAGATAATAATACCCTTTGATCCCAAATTATTTGTTACAATTGTTTTCTCTACTATTATCTTGTGAAGAGATAAATATACTATATTCTCATCTATATTGTAAAATTGTCTTAACATTTCAAATATTTCTTCAATAATATAAACACTCTTTAATGTATATAACTCTATTATTCTTTTTATCATCACTTCAATATATCTATTTGAATAATTATAATTCATAGTATCACTATTAATTACAGGATTGTCAAATATCTTTTCATATTTCACACGTGATAAATCTTTATTGTAATTACATTTGGCTTTAGGTAGATATGAACATATCTTTGAATAAGGTTTATCATTCGGTGTATATTTTATCGCATTGTTTTCGTAAGGAGTTATGATTTTACTCTCAACTACATCTTTTTCACCCACTATATTTTTATGTCTGAATAAAAATCTATCAATTGCCCCTCTCTTTAAAATATCCTCAATCTCTCCTATATCTATCGCTTTTTTCTCTGCGTATCTGTATACCGCATTGTCTATCGTTTCTTTATCTCTAGTATTTACTAATGCGTGGATATACTAAAAAACGTTCCTTTTTTCTTCATCTATATCTCCATGAGAACAAAAACGTATCCCTCTACCTATTGTCTGTTCTAAACGATTCAGATGTAGCCATGGTTCTAAAATATGGATATTTCTTATTCTTTTAAAATCTATACCCTCACTTGCTACCGAAGAACCTATAATTATCTTTATATTTTTACCATCACTATTTTCTTCACTTGTCACTATTTTCAATTCCTCCTCAATATTTTTGGATAATTTATCCTCTCCACCCGAGATTACCATATATTTTATAGGATATTCTTTCCCATCATCTGATATTAGTGTTTTTGATTTCCTTTTAGTCTTATATTTTTCTTTTCCATCTTCATATTCAGGATATTTTAAGATAGTTTCCCCTGAATATTTTTTATAACCATTCTGTTCCAATGCTAAAACTAACGGAATAACACCCGCTTTAATCCAATTTGAATAGATAAATATTATACCCTCAGATTTCTCTATCAATT
>Ga0206126_10002489_pt1 | contig 19878 bp, 35 predicted proteins | sample Helgoland_Spring_5_FD_148621 | JGI IMG/M metagenome (GOLD analysis project Ga0206126, IMG submission 148621) | Pelagic subsurface seawater microbial communities from Kabeltonne, Helgoland, North Sea - Helgoland_Spring_Bloom_20160412_1 | ecosystem: Environmental > Aquatic > Marine > Epipelagic ...
ATCACAATATTACTAGTGTCGTTAGTTACAACTACAACACTAGAAGAAGCATTATATTCAGGTACTATTAAAGGACTATTAGTAGTCTTTGGTTGGATTATACCAATCATAGTAGCATCAGAATACTATGAAGAATATGCATAACAATATTAATATACTACACACTTCTCTCTGCCGGACATGTTGATTCATTGGATTAGACTAGAAGTGTGTTAGTATTATTTACTAATCATTAAAACCTAAAGACATGAGAGAAGACAGAATGATGGAAGAAATACACGATCTATCAAATGAGATAGATGATCTTAAAAAGATTATAGCATTTAAAAACGATATCATTGAAGCTGATAGAAAAATCATTGAGTTGCAAAGAGATACAATAGCACACTTAAAGATGATAGCAGATGATAGAAGAGTAACCATAAATCAATTAAACGAAGAACGATGGCAAGTAAGGAAACTGGAAAGCGATAAACCTGCAATCATAGAAAGTACGAATATAGCAGAAAGATTTATGGAAGGACGAATAGCCGATGATAATGATACAATAGAGAATTATCACGACATCGTTGAAGATATTAAAAGGTGGTCTAACAATAACCTTACGGAAAGGGAAACATAGCCGTACACCTTAAGTTCCTAGCCCTTTGTGGTACACTGTAAATAGGACCGACAGCCGATGAGTGTGAGGGCTGTCAAAACTTTAAGTTATTTCCCCACATACGAACCCATTGGTTCTAGGGGAGGTAACTGTAATTACTAGTCAATAAAAGCAGTAGTGGCTACCTGCGGATAAATAATGATAAATCGAAGGTGGAATAGTTAGACTATTCGTAAGCCCGAGTGTATGTAATTACATACAATAGATTTATAATCGTAGCCTTGACTAGTACATTATCATTATTATACTTGCATGGAATGAACATGACGATGCTCAGACTTGGTGTTTAGTTAACAGCCACAAAACACGCATATCCTACAAGGTAGGAAATGCAGACTCTTAAAGTCGGTGCAAGTATAATATATAATATTAATAGTAAACAGCATTACGAGTGACAGAGTAATTAACTGTCGGCACGGTGGAAGTCCGATCCTGTAATTATGGTAGATGCATGCTTTAATGCAGGAAAATAGCTGTTTATTATTATTAACAAACAAAAAAAATAGAGATGCCTCTAGCACCTAACGTGGGTTAACCTAACGTGGGTAGTGAGGAGGACGGTTGAACTGATAACTAGACACCGATGAGTCTAATATCTTACCTTAAGCAGGGAATAAGCTGATTTGTGATACAGAATTGACCCACTGTAAGCAGAGTGTAATATGTTGGTTGGTCGCCCATATTATGGATGATTTGGCTGTGATAATAGGGAATAAACAGCATTCGTCAACCGGGAAAACGGTAATGTAAGTGGCACGACTACTTACAAGGCAGGATTAATTGTGGGGCTCATTAGTGGGCTCCCTTCCTGTTTTTTATAATAATAAGCAGTCTTTAAATTTTCTAACTAAAATAAGATACAATGAATATAACCGATCAAGGAGAAAACGACAAGTGGGACGACAACAAATATACTATGGAAGATTTTATAGCAGAAAGAACTGCAAATCTTAGTAAAGGTATAGTCGCAACACCAACAGAAGAGTATTTAGAAGTATTTACAAAAGCAAACAACGGATCAAACGATTTCTTGCTGATGCAAATGGCAAAACAATATGGTTATTCTTTATGCATGAAACATTTGCGTGAAGATTACCATAACAAAATCAAATAAATTATGGCAACAATAGATATAATACTTATAATAATATCATTATGTTGTGTAGCCACAATAATACACGGATTAATTAACGACTAAAACTAAAAACAATGGCAGAATTATTTCAAATATGTGTAGATATTCTTAAATGGATAGCACAAGTAGTAGGTATAACATACGAAGAGGCTAATATATGGATATTTGTAATAATACACCCATTATTAACTGTAATTCTGTTAGCTAAGATTATAGCTTTAAAAACAAAACAGGAAGAACCGGAAAAAGAAAGACCGACATACTTACTAAAGACATTATGTTATGGAAATGAAGAGTACTTTCATTATGAAGATGAAGCAGAATTAGAAATACATATATCTGCTTTACATGACGGGGACAGAGGTCTTGCTTATTTATACACCGATAATCGTGTAGTAGTAAACAGCATAGCAAGAGATGGTGCTGTACAGTCATACGATGTTATGTCAACGGAAAAAATACTAAAACTAGTAAAAGATTATACTGGTTAGACGAGATAAATAAGATACTTTGTAATTTAGTTAATTCTAGTTACAAGGTGTCTTTTTTTTATTACTATTAAATGTGCCAATCACGAAATCTTAAAAATAAAATAGAAATGAAAAGAAGTAGGAAATACATAATACAAAGATTACAACAAATTGCTGACAAATTAAAAAAAGGTTATAGAAAATCAGCAATATTAGAGAGAATTGTTAAAATAAAAACAAAATAATATGAAATTAGAAAACAAATTGGCTTTGTACCTAACCGGTGCAATGTTGTTGCTTGTATTTACTACAGCAACTATTGTTTATGGGTTTATTACAGTAGATGAAAGAGCGTTTGCTCCACTAACATTTGGTTTAGTGTCTTTTGCAGTATCTCAAGCAATAATCAGAAAACATTTTATAAACGAGAAAACGATATGAAATTAGGAAGAGACGAAAAAGAGTTTATAATAGGAATGATTGGGTTGATAATCTTGTCTATTATATTTGTTGCCATTAAAGCAATCTAATCTTTACACAGAAATCTATACTAGATCACGAACTCACTCGCTAATAGCGGGTATAAAACAAAAAATATGGATTTTAAAAGAAAAGAAGCAAAAAAAGGTAATGTAAACAGTCTAAACATCGATGAATATCGTAAGCAGACTATTGAACAATACAATGTAGAACCAGGTGAAACAAGGTTGCATGAAATTTATGAGGTTATGTCTAAATCAGATGACATTAAAGAGTATTATATGGCACAAGGAGTGAAATATGCTTGTGACTTTATAAATGACATTATTGGTAAAAAGACAGACTCTAGTGAATTTAACGACACGGAAATAGTTGATGACTTGTACACCACAGTAATAGAAGAAAGAAATTATGAATTTTGATGAAATAGACAACGTAGAAGTAGATGGCATTGATTACAATGATTACCCTGACTTCTCAGATGCATATATTGTATCTGCAGATTACAAAGGTAGACTAGCTACAGAAGAAGAAATTGATATTATGAATGCTGACAGTGACTTTGTTCACGGCTGTGTATATAACTATATATACTGATGGCTATTAAATATCAAAAGACCAAAACATTGGTCACTAAACCAAATAACAATAGTGCAAACTGTATAGCACCAAATGTAATCTACGGATGCTTTGGTGGTTGCATAAACACTTATTGTTATATGGGTAGATACAACGGTAAGAGAGTATTTGTCAACGAGAACGTTGAAGATGTATTTAACTCTGTTGTAGAGTGGGAGAAAACATACACTAAGGTTCCTGATCAACAAGATCCTGTGTATACTATGGTAGACATAGCCTGTAATTCAGACCTAGTACTAATGCAAAAGCACTTATCAGTTCCTTTGCTTACATACCTAGAGATGTATGACGGACACCCACAATTGAACACAACAATGGCGACTAAATATCCGTCATTGTTAAAGCTTGATGTTAATCATTTTAACAAAAAGCCAAGAATTAGAGTTAGTTTAATGCCACAGGCTTATTCCAATGTTTTAGAACCAAAGATGCAGAAGATATCCAGTAGGATACAAGATATAAATAGACTAAAACAATTGGGTTGGGAAGTGCATATAAACTATTCACCAGTCATTCTTTACAAAGGATTTATTACAGAGTATGATGCTCTGTTTAAAGAAGTGAAGGACGTAGCAGGTGAGAACAAGTGTGAGGTAATATTCCTTACAAACCATAAATTCCAAATGCAGAAAGCACCAGCCGAAGCACAGGAAATGATGGCCATGTCAAATCAAGTCAAGAATACAAGTGGCGTGATGAGATATGAACTAGGATTAAAGTCAAAAGGTATAAGTCATTTTAAAGAGACTTATGCTAAATACTTTGAACTAGACACAATTAGATATATATTTTAAAAAACAAATTTAGAAGTATGAAGAGATTATTTTTAGTATTAGCAGTGGCAGCAGGATTCATTTCTTGCGAGAGAGAAACAGTGATAGTAGTAGAAGGAGATGAATGTGAAACTTGCCAAGGTGCAAATATTAGTTTATCACCACAAACAAAGTCTACAGATGTAGACCGTGATGGTATCTATGCATGGGTTGATGTAATTACAGTAGTAGCTACAGATGACCAAGGTGTAGATTATGGTGAGGAGTTTAAATTAGTTGATGATGGTTCAGGAGCAGATGGTTTTTACCTAAACTCAGTACCAGTAAACGAAGAGATAGATTTCTCTGCGTCTACCACATCGTTAACAAGCACAGACAATGGTCAATACTTAGAAACAATTGCAGATCCTAATGAGCTAGGACCAATACAAGGTAGATTTGTGTATGCAGAATATGCAACAGACGCTCCTGTTACACAATATATTGTAAACGGAGACAATGATGTATTTCTAGACATGTACACAGACTACGGTAGAATCATATCATCTTTTCAATTAGATAGTAGATTTAATGGTTATGACCCTCAAGGTAATGCAGATTATAAAATTGTAGTTACAAGAGGTACAGACGTTATGGAAGCAGGTGGTACAGAAGGAGTATTAAACTACTGGAATGATGTTAACTCTGTTGATGGTGCAACACAGACTTACAACATAGAACTTATTCAAGTAAGTAATGGTGCAGTATTAACAACAAGACAGATTACAGAGACAGTAATAGGATCTACATCCGTGACAAACAAGTATGTCGTGGGTTTGGACATTGTACTCTCTTCTTCAGTAGAAGTATTCTTTTCTTGGCAACCTTGGACAGAGATTGATGGTACTGACGAAACTCAGCCAACAACTTCTCCTAATGGTTTAGATTGTAGTTCTTGTGGAGCTGTAACTAATATGAACTTTCCAGGTAGTTATTCTTTATCAGGAGATTCGGTTTGGGAAGACCAAAATCTAGTTATTGCAGGGGACTTAAACCTTAATGGTCATACATTGACTGTTACTTGTGGTAGTGTAACTGTAAGTGGTAATTTTAATGGTGGTGGTACTATCATTGTAGCAGGTGACTTAGTAGTTACAGGTGCTACACAGAATAACCCAACAATAAATGCAAATGAGTGCTTCTAAGCACAAATAATAAACACACCCTGAGGGATTGGGGTGTGTTAACTAAGTTTAACTTTTAGAAATAAAATATAATGAATAAAGAAAAAATTACAAGAGCAGAAGCTCTAAAGAAAATGGGTAAATATGCTGCTTTTACAGCGTTAGGCACAATGATAATGTTAAACCCTAAACAAGCTCAGGCTTGTTCTAGCCCACCTTGTGGTAATGGACATGGTCACGGAGTAGGAAATGGCAACGGGAACGGACACGGAGGTTGGAGACCTCAGCGAACTAGAAAAACAATATTTAAAAACAAATAAATATGAAAAAAATAATATTAACAGCAATAATAGCAGTAACACTTACGTCTTGTTGGCCAGAAGGATGCTGGGATTGCCAAAACGTAATGGTTGACGGAGTAATAAGTGAGGTCTGCTGGGAAGTAGACGATTCTTATTGCCAATAAATTAATAATTAATTAAATAAATAAATAAATAAATAGATATGAAAAAGATAGTTTTTATTATATTTGCAGTAGCGATAGCTAGCTGCAGTACAGAAGAAATAGTAGAGCCAGTACAAAATGACACTACTTCTAAATTCACAGGAGATTTTAAATTAGTTACAACAGTAATTAGTGCTCCATCAGCAGGAGAGTTAATTTCAGCTACAACTCACGATTGCCCTAATACTTGGACTTTTCAAGCAGACTTTGAACTCAAAAAGAACATTTGGGCTTTTGATGAAGTAAATAGAGAATGCACTTATAGATACCAAAGTAGCAACTCTTACACAACTCCTGAAGAGAATGTTATAGTAGTAGGTGGACAGACTACTTACAAAATTATTGGACAAGGTGACAATGTTATTTTAGAAACAAGAAATACTCAAACAGATAGAATGATAGAGCATTTTTTAGAAAGAATCTAAGATGAACGAAATAGCAGATATAAGCTTTGGATTAACATTAGAAGAAATAAATTTATATGGTAACCAAGACAGAGAGTAGACAAGAAAGAAGAAAGGAGACAATCTCCAAAAGTACTAATCGTAACAAGGCGTGGAATAGACGTAGGGTTACATCTAAAACTAAGACAATATGAGTAAAAGACAAAAAGTAAAAGTAAGAAGAGCTTATAGAAAAGCAAAAGCATTTATGCAAGAACTAGGAAATGGTGCAGCTTACGCATTAAGAAACTAAAATAAACATTAACACACACAAATCACAAATTATGTTATACTTAATAAACGAAACACCACCAGCTTTTCATAACGCTGAATTAGTTATGATAGATATGGATGATGACACATTCGATAAAATGGTTGTAGAACAAATAACAAATTAATATATGCAGTTAACAATTTTAAAAACAATGTTAGACCAGTATTATGGGTTTGACTTGTTAACAAGAACAAGGAAGCAAAAGTATGTATACGGAAGAAAAGTACTTTTTAAGCTAGCAAATGAGTTGGGTTATGGCCCATCAGCAATTGCAGAAGCTTACGACACTACACATGATTTAGTAATACATCACAACAACACGTTCAGTGATGTTAAAGGACTAGATTTAATGATATACAATAGAGCTATAGACAGCATGGAGTTACCAATTGATACAATCAATAGTAAAACACAGCTAATATATGGTGATTACATTTCAGCAATGGTCAGTGAGTTGTCTTCCCTATCAGTAAAGCAACTGCGTAGGTTCAATGAGAACAAACTGAAACCTTTTCTTCAGGAATTAAAATTAGAAAAGGAGATTACAGAAATGGGATATGAAAGTAAGAGTAATAGATAAAAACTATATTGAGTTAAAAAGATCAGAAATAATAGTAGAATTAACAGTTGTCATAAACTATTGGTTATTTAATGTAACAAAAGTTTATAGGAAAGTACATGGAGAATATTTTCTCTATAGAAACGGCCAATACACTACATTGAGTAGAAAAAGATCGGAAGATGTTGCCAGATGGTATAAAATTCCAGAAGAGTCAGTATATAAAGTTTAATAATGGCACACCATAAAGGTGTGTCATAAACACTAAATTATGTTAGAGTCAATAATTAAAGTAAAAGATAAAGTAGAATACCTACTTAGTAACAAGCCTATATTTAGAGATGATGACAACAAGCTGATTGCCAAGATATGGCATTCTGAAACACAGTCAAAGTCACTAATAGAGTTCTTGATAGAGTTTGGTGACCATAAATTGTCGTCACCAGAAGCTATTCGGAGGGCTAGGCAGAAATTACAAGAGGAAAATCCTCAATTGCGTGGCAGGTTATATGCTAAACGGCATAAAAACGCAGCAAAAACTAAAGCAAATATTAACTATGTAAACTATTAAAAATGGCAAAAATAGGAAAAGACGATGTAGTATTTACTGACATCAAAAAGTCCCTTACACTAGGGCAATTCGAAACTTTGATGCAGTTAGCTAAAGAAGACTACGATAAGCTAGAAAGAGCTGTAAAAGCAAGAGATGGCTTTGAGGCTAAGGCAAAAGACAAGATGATTAACGAAGCTGGTGATATGCCTCCTGAGTTAGCAGAAAAGCTTATTGCAGGTTTAGTTAGAAAAGCAGCAACAGAGTTTGATAAAATATTTAAAGATGAACTAGCAAGACACGATGATGTCTTAGACTTTTTAAATACATTTAGAACAAGAGAAAATCAATTAAGTTACTTAAAATAATATATTATGTTCAAAGATTTTAATGAAGAAGAAGAGAGTAAAAAAATAACATTAAATGGTTCTAAGGATAAGATCCTTAAAATACAGGCTAAAGTAGAAAAGTTATCTAATGACAAGACAGAAATTGCTAGTCTTGTTATAATGGCAGACACAGAAGCTGCATTTTGTGCTATTAATGGTAGTTTTGGTTACTTAAGAAAAGCAATGGTAGAGAGTTGCAAAGAAAACGAGGATTTTGCTACATTAATTAAGGCTGTTGCAGCTGAGGTTGTAGAAGATGAAATGGGTTCTGGAGAAATGGAAAAGTTAGGCAGACTAATCAAAGATAGTTTGCAAGATAAAATAGACGAAGAAGTTAAGAAAAATGGATCATCTAAATTTAAAGATGAAAACGGAGTAGAAGGATTTGCAATTGATATTGACAAAATAGGCGACATGACTGACGCTGAAATAGATGATATTGTAGAGAATATGCTTAAGTCTAAAGGTATAGAATTTCCAAAGAAAGATGACGAATCAGAATAAACAAAGAGATATAATTCAAAAGAAAGCTTTAAAACTTTCTAGAATTCATAGATTTCTTTGTTTAGAGTGGTCAACCGGGGCAGGTAAAACAAAAGCTGCCCTGGATATTGCTCAAGATTTGTTAGATAAAAACCCAAATTCGGTAGGATACTTAGTTTGTAAGGAGAGTACTCACAAAAAGAATTGGATATCTGACATGCAAAAGCATGGCAAGGACACTATTCAAGATTCTTTAAAAACCATACTGTATGCGTCACTAAAGAATCAGAAGAAACCTGCAGACTTTGTAATACTTGACGAATGTCATGCACTTACACCAAAAAGAATACAATATCTTAGGCAAATACTGCAAAAAGGTACACGTATTATATTTTTGTCAGCTACCATACCAGACGAGAAGAAAGATTTGATGAATGCACTTTGTAAAAAAGTACATTACAATAAGATTTCTCTAAATAAAGCGTTTGACATAGGTTTGCTACCAAGACCAAGCTTAGTTATACACTCAATACACTTAAATGATGAGATAACAGACAAAGTTTGGGAATTTGTAGCTAAAAAAGCTAAAGGTGGGGGAGATAAATACATTAGATGCACACACAGCGACATGTACAGCAGTCTTAAGACACTTCCTAAGGGATATGGATTAATATGTACAGGATCTGAAAGCGAGCATTACAGTGCACTTACTAACCAAATGGCATACTACGAAGAATTATCGAACAAGCAGGGTGTTCCTTACGAAGTTAGAAAAGGTTGTAGGTTTAAATACCTTAATATTGCTTCTAACCGTAAGAAATTTATTGCAGAAGTTAAAACTTCTACAGTTAAAAAGCTTGTAGAAGAATTTAGAAATGACGAGTCTAGGTTTATATGCTTTACAGGGTCAATTAAACAAGTTAAGGAGCTTGGATCTGACAGTGCTATACATTCTAAGAATACAAATGATCACAATCAAGAGTTGATTGATTGTTTTAACAATTTAGAATGTAACGAACTGTTTGCTGTAAAGATGCTTAGAGAAGGTGTCAACTTAACAAACATAGAAAGAGGTATAATAACACAATTAGATAGTGGTATTGGATCTTTTTATCAGATGTTAGGTAGATGTCTAAGACACGAATTCCCAGAAATGCATTTAATATTGCTACAAGGGACTCAAGATGTAAAATATTTTAAACGATCCATGAAAGACTTTAACGAGGATTACATAACATGGAGATAAAACAAGAAAGATGGACGATATAACAATACCAGTTGACAAAGTTGTCAAACATGGTCTTAATATTACAGAATATCTATTGCTCTACAACATTGCAACAGGATTTACAATATCTAAACTCTTGACAAATTCTATGAAACCACTAATCTCTTTAGAAGAGAAAGGTTTTATAAAGATGTCAGATGGTAATACATACCTTAGGAGTAAAGCTAATGTATTCTTTAGTGTTGATGAGGACTTGTTTACTGAATGGCTTAACACTTACCCAACAATGGTAATGAGAAGGCACGGAGGTAGGCGAGCTTTGTCTCCTGTAGGTGCTAGTACTATACTAGGTAAAAAGTTAAGAGCTAAGTGGGATAGAATATTTAAGAAAGACGCAGGTAAGCAGAGACAAGCTATTAGAGTATTGGAACTACAAGTAAAAGACATGAAACGTAGTGGTGATCTAGAATATATGGTCGAAGCAGCCAGGTGGCTAAACGAAGGGTATCACGAGAAGTATTCATACCTTCTTGACAATGATACAGGTAATAACCAGTATGAGAACGAGGATTATATGTAATATGAAAGAATATAAATGTAAAACATGCGGAACAGGATATAGTACTACTGGAAAAGATACTCCACCTTCACCTGTATGGGCTGATGGACATATATGCGAGATGATAGAAGCAGAACATAAATTTAATGATAATGAACAATAGCAAAGTTAAAGACAGATTACAAGGCTTAAAGGATATTAAAGCCAAGAAAGATGCAGGTCAAATATTTTGTATTCCTTTTGAGAATTATCCTAAATTGACAGAATCTATACCAGGCGTTGTGCCAGGTATGATTCAAATGGTTACAGCATCTTCAGGTGTCGGTAAAACACAAGTGACTAAAGCACTCTATGTTAGAGAGCCTTTAGAATATGCTCTTAAGCACGGAATAAAACTTAAGATATTTTACTTTGCACTAGAAGAATCACAACAAGAATTTATTGACACTATGATATGTAATTTTATATCTTCTAGGTGTGGTATATCTATGGACTTATTGACTTTACAAGGTTTTAGAGAAAAATCTCTTAGCCAAGACAAGATGGACTTGATAGATCAACACATACAAGATATAGAGGATTTGCTAGAAAATGTAGAAATTATAGACTCAGTCTACAATCCTACAGGTATATATAAATATTGTCGTGATTACGCAGACAAGAACGGTACTCATGTATTTGAAGATAGAGAATTTATTAAGAAGAAATCAGATGGATCTACACAAAAAGTAGTAAATAAGGTTTATTCTCATTATGTTCCTAACGATATAAATGCTATGACTATTGTTATTGTTGATCACATCAGCTTACTTACACCAGAAAAGAGAAAAGACGGTGTTATGATGAATCAACATCAGACCATGGCACATTGGAGTACTAACTATGCGTTAAAGCAAGTTACTAAACACTGGAACTGGGCTGTTGTAAATGTAATACAGCAAGAGCAATCAGGCGAGAAGGAGCAATTTACTAACAGAGGTGAGAGTATTCAGAAGAAGACAGAACCATCTCTAGCAGGATTTGCAAACAACAAAGAAATTCAGCGTGACGCTAAGATAGTTGTAGGTGTATATTCACCGGATAGGTACGGATTTGAAGATTATCATGGTTATGATATCAGAAGATTTAGAGATTCGTTTAGAGCAATCAAGATATTGAAAAATAGATTTGGTCCTCCAAACAAGTATTATCACTACCTGTTCGATGGTGCAACCAATAGGTTTGCAGAATTACCTAAAGCTAGCGAAGCTCAACTTATGGGTGTATTTCACAATACAGCTGACAGATTACTAGGTCGTGTAACAGCACCTAGGTCACAAGAAAAGAAGAATTTCGGAAGATAATTAATAATTTAAAATAATAATATGGGATTAGATATGTATGCGTACAGACGCAGAAAAGGACAGTCTAAAGACAATATGGATGAAGTCATGTATTGGCGTAAACATAATAGACTACACGGTTTAATGGAAGACATTTATCGTGAAAGAGGTGGTGAAGATGTATTTAATTGTGTCACTATAAGACTTAAGAAAAAAGACATGAAAAGAATAATGAAAACTATTCTTGGAAAAAATCTTAGTGAAACTAAAGGATTTTTCTTTGGTAATGATTCTTATGAAGATTACAAAGAATACTATCTTGAAGATGATCTTGCTTTTATAGAACAAATGAGAGATGCTATTAAAAGCGGTGATAAAATATATTATTCGTCATGGTGGTAGATCCTAGGCTAATTGGAATATCTGGAAAGATAAAAAACGGAAAAGATCTTTTGTTTGATGTAATTAATTATATTATTACAGAAGATTACTGGACTAGCTTTGAGCACTTTATGCACGAAGCAAATCCTGTTGATGTAGTATATGAAAACAAGAAGTTTGCTTACCCTATAAAATGGATAATATCAGCTCTAATAGGATGTGATATACGTCAATTAGAAGATAGAGACTTTAAGAATAAAGAACTTGGAGAAGAGTGGTGGCAATATGGGTTAATCAGAGAAAACACTAGAAAACCTATTTTATATCCTTCAAAAAAAGAAGATATAGAAAAGCAGCTAAAAGTTTTTAATAATTCTAGAATGTACATTAATAAACTAACACCTCGTAAGCTTCTACAACTTTTGGGTACTGAAGCAGGTAGACATGTCATTCATCCTAATATATGGGTAAATGCTTTGTTTGCTGATTACCCTAAAATAGTTGATATGGATGATAAAGGGTTAGATGTTTATGAAAACTGGATAATAACAGACGTTAGATTTCCTAACGAAGCTAATATTATCAAGGAAAAAGGTGGTATAATGATTAGGATAAACAGACCTCAATATCTAAACAATAGATTAGTTATTGGGAAAAATGAACACCTTTCTGAAACAGCTTTAGATAATTACGATGGATTTGACTATGTAATAGAAAATGACGGAACAGTACAAGACTTAATTGACAAGGTAAAATCACTAAATATTGTGAAAAGAATCTTATAACTATCTCAGGATATGTCGATTATATTTTGTATATTTGTATAACTAATAATAAATAATAAACAATGAGTAAAGACTTTTTTAAAAGAAAAGAAGTGCAAGAAGGAGGATTTGACGATACAAATTTCGACAATGATTTTGAAGCTTGCGGATTAGTACAAGAAGGTTTCAAGGAAAAATACGAAGAAGTATTTGACGGTATTGAAATTGACGTTGTAAACAAAAACCCTGTAGTTACATTAGCCGAGGCATTATACAATGGATTAACAGCAAGAGAATTAGCTTTTGTTGTTGCCAAAGATATAGCAGCACAAATAATGGATCAAGCAAGGGAAGAATTAACAAAAGAAGAAGAATAATTATGGCAAACAAAATTTTAGTAACAGGCTATAGCGGAACAGGTAAGACCTATTCCTTAGCAACACTTAATCCGAAAGAGACATTTATTATATGTCCTGACGAGAAAGCACCTCCATTTAGAGGTTGGAAGAAGAACTACCTTATGGCAGATGAGTCAGGTAAATTTAATCCTAACACTTGTAATTATTTAAAAACTACAAACTGGGAGAAGATTAGAGCTGCAATGGCTTTTGTAAGTAAGAATAGAGCTGATATCAAAACAATTGTAATAGACACTATTACTTATGCTATGATTGGCGAGTTCATGGACAAAGCTAAGACAGTAGGTTTTGCTAAGTTTACAGAGATGGGTGACAATGTTTACAAGACATTGAAATCTATTGACAGCCTTAGAGAAGAGCTTAACGTAATAGTTATGGCTCACACAGAGGTTAAAAGTTTCAACGGTGTTGACCGTACTGTATTTGGTGTACCAGGTGGTAAACTAGTACAAGACGTAGTTAAGCCAGAAGGTATGTTTAGTATCATACTAGAAACTGTAGTGGAGAAGAAAGGTGAAGAAATCAGTTATGGTTTCATGACTCAAAACAATACTACTAACATGGCAAAAAGTCCTGCAGATATGTTTGGTTCACAAGTGATACCAAATGATATGTCAGCAGTTCTTGAGTCTATTCGTAAATTCGAAGAAGGAGAATAAATATAATACGGGAGGTGAAATTCCTCCCATTTTTTAACATTAATACACACACACAAATGGAAACGACAATCATTTTTGGTTCTAAGAGATTAGGACAACAATTAGCAGCAGTATCATCAGGAGATAAGTATCCGGATAGAGCTGTTGTAACAGTAGAGGGTAACAAAGGGGCTAGAAAATCCCGTAGACTATTATTTAATACTAAGGCTGCACAAAAGCTAAACCTTGACAATGGAGAAGTACAAGAATTAGTATTTGCATCTGTTGAAGGAACTAACCGTCAGGTATTAGTTGCTAACAAGAGCTTAGTGCCTGCAGCTGACCAAGAGAACATAGTGTCTTACAAAACATCTAAGAATAGAGTAGCAAACGGAGAAGAAACGAAAGAGAAAAGTAAAGCAATTACCTCATCTTTCTTCTGCAAAGAAGTTTATTCTTTCTTAGGTCTTGATGAAGACAATGGTGCATCTGAGTTTTATCTTAATACTTTCCCAGCCAACGACATTGAAGCTTATGCTTTAGTGCCTGTAGGACAGGAGCCAGTTATTGAGACAAACCAAGGTTCACATACTATGTCAGACGTACAAGAATCTGTTACAACAGAGATTGCTAGACAGGAAGCTGCAGACAACATCCTTAATGAGGATACATCTGTAGAGCCTGAAGCAATTGAAGTTGTAGAAGAGGAAATTGTAACACCTCAAGTAGAAGAAACTTCAGGTAGTGACTGGGATACTGATAATGAGGCAGAAGCACAAGCAGCTGCTGACTATCAGGAAGAAGAGTCAGAGTGGAACTAGTATTTAATTAAGTAGAGGTAAAGGGAGTAGCCTTAAAATACTCCCAAATTTTAATATTTATAGTAAATTATGAGTGCATTCGGAAAAGAACAAAGTGCAGGTGGATCAGTAAAAAAATTACACACAGGAGCTGCCAATTTTAAAGTAGTAGGAATTAACCCTACAAAAGAAGAGTTAGAAGCCATTTATGGTCGTGAACTAAATTTTGACCCTGAATATACAGGTTCAACAACAGTAACTGACTCTGATGGAGAGAGAGATGCTCGTCAAATTAGATTAGATTTTTATTTACATAACGAAGAAGAAGGACTAACTGAGAAAATTCAGTTTTATGTTGCAGATACGCATCACAAGTCTCAGAGTGGAAAATACAAAGTGATTAACTCATTTGGTAAAGACACTTGGTTGACTGAAGAAGCTATCAAAAGTAAAACTCTTCCAGACAACATGCAGTGGTATAACGCTGATGGTGTAAAAGTTGCAAGACGTGGAGAAGTTGAATTGATTTCTTTCTTAGTAAATTTATTAAACCTTCCTTGGGATACAAGTAAAGTAGCTGATGTTTCAGAATGCTATGCACGTATCGACAAAGAAGAGTGGAATAAAATCTTTGAAGGTGATGTTTCTTTGTTAAAAGGCCTAATTGATAGTACAAACAACAAGATTGGTGTATTATTAGGTGTTAAAACAAAAGGAGATGGTAAATTAGTGCAAACTGCATTTAACCGTCATACATTACGTCAATATGTAATTGGAGGTACTAGAGCTGATAAGTTCAAATACATCCTTAAAGATTTAAAATCAGCACAAGATGCAGGTGCATTTGGTAACGTAGACTTTGGTCCTTTAGACCTTAGTATCCGTGAACATCAAATCACACCTACAGCTATTTCTGCAGACAATACTAATCAGTTCGATGCTTTTGCTCAGGCAGAACCAGCAGCTGACGCAGTAACAATGTCTGACGATGACTGGCTATAATATATAGCTTAATTAATTTAATAGACCCTCACAGCAATGTGGGGGTTTTTTAACCTTTAAAAACAAACAACATGGGTTTTGGTAAAAGTAGAAGTTATAAAGATCTACCTACATCAGATGCGATATTATCGTGTTTGAGCGAAGTAGATATATTTACTTATTATTTAGGTGGTGTTACACCAACTAAGCCGATAAGTAGTCCTCTTCGTGAGGATGTGTCGCCATCATTCAGTCTGTTTCATAGTAGGGAACACAATTGTGTATTATACAAAGATTTTGCAACAGGAGAAGTAGGTAACTGCTTTGTATTTGTTATGAGACTCTTTAATTTAAAAAGCAAAGTCGAAGCAATCAATAAGGTTGCCGCTGACTTTCATCTTACACAATTTGAGATTCCTAATTCTATTCATTCCCGTCCAGTAAATTTGACATACACTAAATCTAAAAGCAAGACCCTCAACAAGGGTAGACTTAGAATAAGTGTTACGACAAGAAACTGGTCTGTAAAGGATAGAGAGTATTGGAATGGAAAATATGGATTGACAAAAGAACAACTGGAGTATTGTAATATATACCCAATATCGCATTTCTTTATTAATGGATACTGTACTAAAACTAATGACCATGCTTATGCATTTGTAGAACAAAAAGATAATATTCAGACATTTAAAATCTATCGTCCTTATGACGCAGAGAATAAATGGATTAATAATAACGATTATTCTACCTGGGAATTGTGGACACAGCTACCAGATACAGGAAGCATGTTAATAATAACTAGTAGCCGTAAGGATGCTTTAGTAATTAAAAGTTTATTTCCAACTAACGTTATCACATCATGCTCATTACAGAGCGAAGGAGTTAATCCTAAAGAAAGTGTAGTTAACGATATTAGAAATAGATTTGACAAAGTTTATGTCATGTATGATAACGACTTCAATAGCGATAAAAATAGAGGTAGGATAGCTGGAGCCAAGCTAGCTTCCCAGACAGGTTTTACACAAATAGAGATTCCAGACGAAGCTCAAGTGAAAGACCCATCTGACTATATAGAGAAATTTGGCAAACAAAAATTAAAACAATTAATTCAACAATTAACAATTAAATAAAAATCACATGATTACAAGAAAGATTAACACAAACTTAATGAAAAAGCTAGAAACATTCAAAGTAATGGCTCTAGGCGAGGCGATTAAAACGCCAATATTATTGATAGGACCTCCAGGTGTTGCTAAGACTGCTGCTGTAGTTGATTTTGCAAAAGCATCTTTAGGTAAACTTAAAGGAGAAGATTTGTTTCTTCTAGAAACAGACGAAGGTACAAAAAGTAATGCTATTAAAGGTAATGTAGACCTTGAAGCATTGACCACAGAAAACAAATACAAAGTAGACTCACCAGTAACTAGAGCAAAAGTTGTTGTAGTTAACGAGATTGACAAAGCCTCAGCATCACTAAGAAATAGTTTGCTAGGTATTATGAACGAGAGAGTATTGTTTAACGGTAAAGAGAAGTTGCCGTGTAAGTGGAATAACTTTATTGCTACTTGTAATGAGATTCCTGATGACGAGAAAGATTCTCCATTCTGGGATAGATTTCTAATTACACACGATGTAAAAAGATTGAGTCCTGCAGATATGATGAAGTACTACAACAAAGGTGGTAAGACATTTAGACAGAATCATAACATTACTATGCCGGAGCAAGCTGATATCGATGCGATAACACTTGACCCAGCTAAACTTAAGACAGTATTAGATGAAATGCATGCTAGTTTATCAGACCGTGCATTGTCATTTTTACCTATTCTTATTAAGAATGTAATGTGCGTGTGGGGATTTGACGAGAGTAGAGGTATGATTAAGACTGCTGAGTTACTAGTTGGTAAGACTGCAGCTAAGAATCTTGCTAAGAATCTTGTTCCTGCACCAGTTAGAGCTGTATACGATGCAATTGACACAATTGGTATGTGTGTATCACCATCTGACTACAACGAAGCATACGACAAGTTCGAGAAAATGTTTGCAGCTGCAGAGAAGATGAATCTACTTAGTGATTCTGACAAAGAGCAGATGAAAGCTAGAATGACTGAAGAAGAGTCTAAACTAGAATTTTTGAAGGAGGATACTGTTAACGAAGACGCATTGTAATAATGAGTTTGTTTAACAGGAGAGAAGGATCAAATACAGGGTGGGGTTTCAAAGCTCCATCCTATGATCCATACGGACAATACAGAAATTCTACACCAGGAGTATTTGGTTTTAGAAAAGACAAGCACGTGGTTATGCCAGGTGTTACTGCATACGAGTCTATGAGGTTAAATAGAGTTAAACAGTATGTAGAAGACAAGACTAATCAGCCTTGCACATTAAGCCAAGAGTTAATTAACGATGTTTACAGTATTTATGTAAACGGAGAAGTTAAAAGAAGGCCTAATGATGGTTCTAATGCAATTAGACACAAAGTTTTAGATAAGGTTTATGATTACCTGACCAAGGTAGTAACAGTGGATTCACCACTATTTACTAATATACTTACCAGAGAGTTGGCTTTAGTTCTGCAGAAGATTGACGATGAAGTTAGAAAAGAACAAGAAGAACAAGGTAAGCCAGGTGATGGATTAGAAAGTGGTCAAGACGAACAAAGTCAAGAGCAAGAGGGCGAAGGAGATGGACAGGAAGGAGAAGACGATAGTGATGCTAGCGGACAATCTGACGCTGAATCTAATGGTGCAGGAAAAGGTAATTCTTCCAGCAGTGTTAGAAGAGATGACGACCTTGAAAAAATGATAGACAAAGTATTTGACAATAATGCTAAAGAAATAGAAGACGCTAAGAATGAAGCTGACAAGAAAATTAAGGAGTTGGAATCACAGTTAAGTAAAGATGACTTAAAAACGTTGTCTAACGGTGATCCTGAATTCTTAGATGAGGTTGACAAGCTTAGAAAAATCATTAAGGATCTTAATTTTAATAAGAACAGTATTAGATCTGTTCTAGATAAGATACTTAATGAGTCACAAAACTATTTCTCCACAAAGCACACTGTAGTAGAAGAAAATATCTTTGAGTGTGAAGAGTGCGAAGATTTGTTTGGATTGGAATTTCTTAATCCTATCTTTAAGAATGCAGAGATACTTAATATGGGTAACAATAGTAGAGTTTACAAAGGTAAATTCGATTTATATGTTGACTGTTCAGGATCTATGTCTTCTGAAGAAACTTTTGAGAATAAAAGAATCAGAATGATAAACCTTGCAAAAGGTATTGCTTCTACACTAAATAAAATGGGACTAATAGAAAATTTATATTTCTTTGACACGCAATTGTACAAGATAGAAAATATAAACGATCTTACTATACTTGGATTTTCTAAGTCAGGTGGTACTAATTTTAATTTAGTAATGGAAAGTATACAAGAAGAAGGTAATAATTCTGTTATTCTTACAGACGGTTTTGATGGTTGTCATATATACGACAAGAAAGCTTTCTGGATTGGAGTTGGAGGTACACAGTTTGAAGGATACGGTAATGACGAAAGCAACGCTTTTAATACGTTCCGTAGAAACAAACAATGTGTTGCTTACAATCCATCAACAAGTAAGTTTGATTATTGTACACAAGAGTACATGCAGTAACAATAGCCCCGGTTAGTTCCGGGGTTATATTAAAATTAAATTATGATTTTTATACCAGGTAATATACCAAGTCTTAAAAACTCTAAAGTAAAGACGGCTAGAGGGATCTTTAGTTCCCCCACCGTTAACAAATTTATTAGATCAATTGGCATACAAAAATTTAACTCTCGCAAGAAAGAAGTTAAAGGATATGTAGACCCAACTAAACCTAATCAATTTGAGGCTTTACGAGAAGAGTTTATGAAGATGAAACCTGCTGACGAACCTATAATTATAGGATACCATCAGGTAAGAAATAGTAAAAGGTTATTTGACTTTAGTAATAGTGTAGAAATCTTACAAGATTTAATGACTGCACATGACTTTATAGAAGATGACAATGTAAAACACGTATTCCCTGTACCCATGAGTATTGATGGTCAATTAATTGATCAGAACAACCCACGGGCTTTCCCACTATATAGTGTGGACAAAGAAAACCCAGGAGTGTACATAAAATTATTCTAAAATGGATGAAACAATAAAAGATGCAATAAGAATATTAGATAATGCTTACCAAGTTGTTATGTCATTAGTTGGCAATAGTGATAAAGATTTAGATAAGAT
>Ga0206126_10002494_pt1 | contig 19862 bp, 14 predicted proteins | sample Helgoland_Spring_5_FD_148621 | JGI IMG/M metagenome (GOLD analysis project Ga0206126, IMG submission 148621) | Pelagic subsurface seawater microbial communities from Kabeltonne, Helgoland, North Sea - Helgoland_Spring_Bloom_20160412_1 | ecosystem: Environmental > Aquatic > Marine > Epipelagic ...
TCCCAGACAATATATTTATATTTTACCTATAAATTACTTAAAACTAAATAGTTTTCTTTCATCGAAATTTGGTGGTGTGGGTAATGTTAATTTTGTAAAATACCACATTCCTCTTCAAACTATAGGAAATATACCTAGTAATAGAAGATTTAGATGGAAAGTTGAACAAAAAATAGATGATAATATTTCTGTTAATCAAAATGGGTTTAACCCTACAAAAGTTATTGGAAGTAATATGAATAATGTTGGTGCCCCAATATACCCTCCAGTTGAAGGTCCATTTTTTACAGCCACCATATCTGGTACTAAGCAATTCCCAACTGATGATACTAATCTAATTAAAAGAGATAATACTATTTCTGGTGGTGTTGTTGGATATTGGAAATTTTTTAATAGTGGTATTGGTTTTAAAAACAATGCTACTTTAACCCCATCAAATTCAAGTACAGGAACTGGTTATGCTATAGGAGGAGTAGCAACAACATCTAATCTTATAACTATTACTGATGCTATGACTAGTACATCAGGAGCTAGCGGTGGTCAAATAGCATTGACTACAAATACTGTAGGGGCATTTACCTCCGCTTTATTAGTACAAGCTGATAGTAATCAATATGCTACAAATACAGTAATAACAATTCCTCAATCCACTTTAATAACCTCAGGTTTAAATACTGCAGGTACAGGAAATGCTATAATAACTTTAACACCTGCGTCAACAGAGGATATAGGAACAGGAACTAATAATATATTAGAACTTCAACCAGAAAGTGCAAATAACCTTTATAACGCTTCTTTAACTAGTAATCCTTATTTTATGGGTACTTTACCTTATACCGCCTCCGCAAATGTATTATTTCCAGGAGGTCAAGAACCTTCTGATACAGCATTCCCAGAATTGGGTATTCCATTTCAAATGCAAAGGGGAGATGAAATTAGATTTTTAAATGATGAAACGAAGGCATATAGTATAGTAACAGTTACTCCTCCAGCGGATACAGTAAATTCAAAATTAAGAATAACATTAATATCAAACGACGATACTGAAGAAGGTGTCGAAATAATACCTCCTGGTATGAATCTTGATTTTTTCCTAATGAGAAGAACAATACCTTCTCCTAATACTATTTATGTAGATAGACCATTTCCTTATGGAACATTACCTACAATTAAGAAATTTGTAGATTCAACTAATCAATCATTTGGTGATACACCAGCATTTGCTGGCTCTTCATACCCAACCCAAGCAACATCACAAGGGTCAGGAAGTTTTGTAGAATATACAGATATTTTAAGAAAATCAGATAATACACCTGCTGGAATTTTGTTCCCTGAATTTCCAACAGCATTAATAGATTTAACACCAGATGAAATATTATCACAGTTAAGGGATAACAAACTAATAGATTAACATATTTATAACATATAACAGTACTTATATAAAAAGACAAAAATGGGATATTTAAATAACAGCGTCATTACAATAGATGCTATTTTAACTACAAAAGGAAGAGAGGCACTAGCTGCTAATGATGGTTCCTTTAGAATAACACAATTTGCTTTAGCCGATGATGAGATTGATTATCAACTTTATAATCCTTCCCATCCATCTGGTTCTGCATTTTATGGTCAAGCAATTAATGGTATGCCTTTATTAGAGGCATTTCCCGAAGAATCTCAAATAATGAAATTTAAGTTAGCTACTTTACCTAGAGGTACAGCAAAATTACCTATATTGAATATAGGATATACTGCAGTTAGCTTACAACAAGGAGCAGTAATTGCAATCACACCTCAAACTTTAAATTATTTAGGTAATGATCAAGTATTTGAAACTTCTGGATATTCAGCAACTATAGCAGATGTTAGATTAACAAGTGAATTTTCAGCTACTGGTATTAATACTGAAGCAGCAGCAGCTGCTAATGCAACTTCTACAACTACAATAGGAACTAATGTTTCTTCAACTGTAACAGGAACTCAAATAACTCTTAGAGCAACTACTGTTAATACACTATTTGGTTCTAATGCTACTTTAGTAAGTACATTAACTGTAGTAGGATTAGATAGTGGAGCAAGAATAACTGTTCCTATAACAATAACAAAATCAACAACATAAAATAAATAATAATGGGATTTAAAAGATTAGAAGCAGATGATTTTGTAGTAAGTGCACAAGCCCAAACCGCTACGTGTTGGACTAATAATGTTCCTACTTTAACATCTTTCTTTACACAATCAAGCCAAGTTAATAGTGACTCAGGTCAATATTATGCTACTGTATATAATACAGATGCAGATGGAGCAAGTGCAACCGACTCGGTTGCACAATTTGAAATTGCATATGGTAATGCAAATGGTGGTGGTGCTTTAGCTTATAATAACAATGCAGCACCAGGTGTTTCACCTGCTTCTACTGTATTTGGACAATACCGAACTTTAGTATTAGAAGATGAAAATGCAAGTTTTTCTTTTGGTGGTGTTGAACAAAGTTATTTTTATGCTTTAAGTGTTGAAAGAGCAGCATATAAACAAGCATTATTTCCTGGGTCTTTAAATTTAATATTACAAGGAGCAGGAAGTCCTGCAGCAGATAATCTCTATTTAACAGATAATTCTAAAATGGTTACCGTACCTACTTATTATGGTACTATGAGAGCATATGAGGTAATTAGTGGTTCAGATGGTCAATCAGCAGAGGTAATTGCTGGAGGGTCTGGAAACGGATATACTACTAATGTTGGTTCATATGGATTATTTCTTCCAGATATTGGAACTATAATTTTAAATGGTGCTGCACTTGATTTAAATACATCTGAAGGATTAAATTTAAGTACTACTTTAACTACTAATACTGCTGGAAATAACAATCAAAAGTTATTTAATGCAATTACAGGATCAGCAAATGTTACTCCTGGATTTTCTTTAAATTCTGAAGAAACTATAACTTCAGATTTTGTATTTGTTAGAGCAAGAAATAGTGAATTTAACTATTCAACAAACCCATCATATATTTCAGGATCAACAGGAGAAGTAACTTTTAATTATTTTATTAATAATCCTCAAACTTATATGACAACAGTAGGTTTATATAATGATTCAAATGATTTATTAGCAGTTGCTAAATTATCAAGGCCTCTAAATAAAAATTTCACAAAAGAAGCACTTATTAGGGTTAAATTAGATTTTTAAAAATGGATGGCAGCCTACAAACAATTCAATTCACAAGATATTATAATATCTCCTTTAGAAGTAACTAAAGGTTTTAACTTCATTGGAAGTGCGTTAGTAGCTTCTAATGTTAACATTGATCGTTATTTAGGAGTTAAATCCAACACTACAGATTCAACTGGATACACTAATCCTGTTTCACAATCAGCTATTTATTTTTCTACCCAACAACTATATTATTCTAATTATATTTCCGGTAGTAACGGTGAAGTACAACCCGCAAATACCCAATCCATAAACCCTGATGGGACAACTACTGGATTGATTGATGGCAACGGGTATTACAATTACCCACAAACTGATTTAAATCCTCAAAAATATTGGCCTACAGGTTCTACTGAGGCTATAGGGGTAATATCAGTTCCAAAAGCAATGTTTGGTGATTATATTCAACCTACTTCAATTGAAATTACCACTGAAAGTGGAAGTTATTTTGATGATGGTGAAGGTAGATTAAAATTAAGAAATCCTTTGATTTCTCCTTCTAGTTCAATGTACATTGGTAATGTAATATATGAGCATGGAATTATAATATTTACAGGAGGTACAAGAACAGAAAATACAGGATCAAGTGGTACTGGAGTTATAACAAATAGTGATATAGAAAATTTTGTAGATGATTCTAACATTACTATATCTTTTTCAAGTTCATTTTCAATATATGAAACACAATACAAATGTACTATAGGAGAAAGTGAATTTAATTATACCTTAAACCCAACAGTAATATCAGGTTCGAGTAATGATGGAACAGTATACGATTATGTAACTGGTTCATTCTTTTCACCTTACGTAACTACTGTAGGTATGTATAACGATGATTATGAGTTATTAGCTGTTGGAAAATTGGCACAACCACTTCCAACTTCTAGAACTACAGATACAACTATACTAGTTAATATTGATAAACAATAATTAAAAAATAATTTAGCTATGGCTATAAGATTAGATCCTAATGGTATTTTTACCGACCAAACAATTGAGGCATCTCAAGTATCTCAATCTATAGACGCTCTTACAGGAACAAGTGCTTATGATATAAACATATCTGGATCATTTGAGGTAACAGGATCATTTGAAGTTTCTGGATCTGCTGGTTCTAACATAAAATTTCCTAGCATAGCCACTAATATAACAGCTGTAGAATATGGTCAAGTACTTATAGACCCAGATGGTGTTTTATATTCTGGAAGTGCAGCAAAAGGACAGAAGGGACAAGATGGTTCAACAGGTCCTAAAGGGCAACAAGGACAAGTAGGCCCAATAGGTCCTAAAGGTATAAAGGGACAATTAGGTGCTCAAGGTCCACTAGGTCCTGTTGGTCCTCTAGGTCCAATAGGTCCTAAAGGCATAAAAGGTGAAATTGGTTCTAAAGGTTCTCAAGGTGATATTGGTCCTAAAGGCATAAAAGGCGAAATTGGTTCTAAAGGTATAAAAGGCGAAATTGGTCTTCAAGGCCCAATAGGACCTAAAGGTATAAAAGGAGAAATTGGTTCTAAAGGTATAAAAGGAGAAATTGGTCTTCAAGGCCCAATAGGACCTAAAGGTATAAAAGGCGAAATTGGTTCTAAAGGTATAAAAGGCGAAATTGGTCTTCAAGGCCCAATAGGACCTAAAGGTCAAAAAGGCGAAGTTGGTCTTCAAGGTCCAATAGGACAAAAAGGTCAATTTGGTGTAAAGGGTGTAATAGGACCTAAAGGTCAAAAAGGTGAAATTGGTCTTCAAGGTCCAATAGGACCTAAAGGTATAAAAGGTGAAATTGGTCCCAAGGGTCAAAAAGGTGAAATTGGTTCCAAGGGACAAAAAGGAGAAATTGGTACTAAAGGTCAAAAGGGATCAAATTCTACAATAGCAAATGATGCTAATAATAGAGTAACAACTGCTGACGGTGCTGGTGGATTAAATGCTGAAGAATTTTTAACATTTGATGGAACTAATTTAATAGTTACAGGTAGTATAGCATTATCTGGTTCATTTAAAGACCAAGAAAATTCAACAGGAACACTAGGTCAAGTTCTTGCCTCAACAGCAACAGGTTCACAATGGGTAGATGTTAATACAGTACCAGGAGGTGCAGGATTCCCATTCACAGGATCAGCAGAAATATTAGGTTCTTTACAAGTAAATAATGCAAATGATTCTCTATTATATCTTAATACTCTTTCTAGTGCTAATAATAGAGCCAGTGAAATTAGATTTCAAGATAATGGTGGTTATTCGGGTGGAATAAATTATAATCATACTCAGGATCGTCTTATATTCCAAACTAATTCTAATACTGCTATAACTATTGATCAAAATCAAAATGTAGGTATTGGAACTACACAACCTTTCTATCCTCTTGAAATAAAAAGAAGTGGGGATGCTAATGTTTTTATTTCTTCTGGAACTACAAATAAAGCTAGTTTATATCTTGGGGATACTACTTTTAAAGCATGGATTAGATATGATAATAGTACTGAAGAATTATTAATTAATAGCAATGGTATTGAGGTATTAGATATTAGTCCCATAGGAAATATTGGGATTGAAAAAGATATTTTAATTACTGGTTCACTACACGTTTCTCAATCTATATACGATACTGATGAAAGTACAGGAACTGTAGGTCAAGTTTTATCCTCTACTGTTTCAGGTTCACAATGGATTGATGCTTCGGGTGGAGATGTTACAAAAACAGGAACAATCACTGCTAACCAAGTAGCAATTTGGAATGATTCAACAGATGAATTAAGAAGTGATCCAACTTTTGTTATAGATTCTAATCATAAAATTACTCTATATCAACCAAAAATATCTGGTGGAGCAGCAGATATAAGCACTTCTAACATTGGTGGAGGAAATTTAGCAAATGTAACAGGTGCAGGAAATACAGGATTTGGAAAAAACAATTTAAATAGTTTAACACAAGGTTTTAGTAATAATGCTTTTGGAGAAGATGCATTGTTATCTTTAACAACTGGAACATTTAATGTTGCTGTAGGATCCCTTGCTCTTAAAACTAATTTAATAGGGGGTTCAAATACCGCTATTGGTAATAGTGCCTATAGAAGTGGTACAGGATCAAATAATACATCTATTGGAGCCCAATCTTTATTTGGAGCAACAACTGGTACTGATAATGTAGCAGTAGGTTATAAGGCTATAGCAGTTGGTACTGGGATTAGTTTTGCTACAGCTGTTGGTACTTCAGCAATCGAATATAATATAGGTAATGGAAATACAGCAATAGGGTATCATGCATTAAGAGGACCTAGTTCTGGTACAGTTAATGGGAATAGTAATACAGCAGTAGGAAATGGATCACTAAAAAGTCTAACAACATCTACTAATTCTACAGCTTTAGGATCATCATCTGGACAAAATGTTACTACTGGAGGAAATAATACTTTAATTGGATCCAATGCAGGATCTAATATGACTATTAATAATAATAATACTTTTGTAGGGACTAGTGCTGGATCTGGGTTAAATTCTACTAGTGCCTTTAATGGTAATGGTAATACTTTTATTGGAAAATTCGCTGGGGTTTCTACTACTACTGCAACCGATTGTGTCATCATAGGTTCAAATAATGGAAGTACAATAGCAGCATTAAGTAACCATATAATTTTTTCAGATGGTGATGGAAATATTAGACAAACATTTGATAATACAGGTGTTTCATCATTTAAAGAAAGTATTTTAATTACTGGTTCACTACACGTTTCTCAATCTATATACGATACTAATAATAGTACAGGAACTGCAGGCCAAGTTCTTTCCTCTACAGTTTCAGGTTCACAATGGGTTGATGGGTCAGATCCTAATGCTGTAACGGGTACAGGAACAACTGGTACTATTACTAAATGGACAACTGGTGGATCTGTAATTGGAGATAGTATTATAGCAGATGATGGGAGTACAATTACAGTAAGCGGCAATATTAAAATACCTAACAGTGGTACAATTGGTTCTATTGGTACAAATAATGCTATAACAATTCTATCAGGGGGACAAGTAGGTATTGGAGGAACTCCTAGTTATCCGCTCCATGTAAGTGGAAATGTTATAGCTGTTGAAAACTCAGTACCTGCTTTTAGATTAATAGGAGGTACTACGTCATTTGATTTAAAGTCCGATGGAGGAGTATTTAAAGTTAGAGATGTAAGTAGTGGTAGTGAGTTATATCATATTGCTGCTGGTGGATCAGGATATCATAAATGGTATATTAATGATTCATTAAAAATGAATCTTGATTCTGTAGGTAATGTACTTATAACAGGTAGTTTAATAGACAAAGATAATGCAACTGGAACAGCAGGACAAGTATTAAGCTCTACAGGAACACAATTATCATGGATAGATGTAAGTTCAGGATTTCCCTTCACTGGTGATGCAGAAATTACAGGATCTCTTTTAGTATCAGGTTCATTTGTAGATTTTACAGACTCAACAGGTATATCAGGTTCTTCATTTACAGGTTCATTTACAGGTTCATTTAAAGGAGATGGGTCAGGTTTAACAGATTTACCATTTGGGGAAACAAGTAAACTATTACAAACAACTCCTGCTACAACGTGGTCTTTTACCCACAACATGAATGAACAATTTCCTGTAGTAACAGTATATAGTTCTTCAGATGAAATTATTATACCTACTAAAATAAATGCAGTATCTACTAGTGCTTTAGAATTATATTTTGATTCTGCTACAGCAGGTACAGCAGTAGCTGTAGTAGGGGGAACAGCAACTAACTATGAAACGGGTGCAAATGTCTTACTTAATCAATCAACTTCTGCTACAACATGGTCTTTTAATCATAAATTAGGAAATAGATACCCTCAAGTTTCAGTATTTGACACTGCAGGAGCCTCACTTATTCCAGGTAAAGTCCAAACTGTAGATACAAATAATTTAGAAATATATTTTGACATACCACAAGATGGTACAGCTACAGCTACAGTTGGAGGATCAGCATTAACATCATCATTTTCTAATCAATTTGATATAAATGGTACTCTTTTAACAACACAAGAAAATACTGATGTAGATAATGGAACTGAAACAATTGCTACAGTTTCTACCACATCTTATACTGGTGCATTTTTTGATTATGTACTTAATGATGGAACTAATTATAGAGCAGGGACTGTAACATCTATTTTTGATGGATCAAATGTTCAATATAATGATAACTCTACTCTAGATATAGGAAATACTTCAGGTGTAACATTTTTAGTAGACATTGATGGAACAACTGCAAGATTAAGGGCAACAGTAACTACAAATAATTGGACAATAAAATCTTTTACACGAGCATTATAACATGAAAATATTTGACCCTCAACTTACAGGTAGTATAGAAGTAGAAAATCCTATTAGTGGTAGTGTAACCACATTAGGTAATATAATTGCATTAGGCTCAGATTCTTCACTTTCAGGATCATTCAGTGGATCTTTTAGTGGAGATGGTGCTGGAATAACTGGAGCTGGTTGGGACGGTCAATTTACAGGTTCTGCTACCATATCAGGATCACTTAATATAGTAGGAGATACAGAAGTTACAATCTCTTCTTCTTTAAGAGCAGAATATTTTGGAGTATGGTCAGGATCTTATGCGGGGTATTTAGCACCTTCTGGTGAACTAGAAGGAAACACAACTAATGATTTAGGGTTAGGATCAGAAACAGGAAAAAATATTAGATTTTATACTAATAAAAACACAACTGAAAAAATGCGCCTTACCACAGATGGAAATTTGGGTATTGGAACTACTTCGCCTAGTGCTAAATTACACTCATACATAAATACATCTACCCCTACTGTTTTAGGCAAATTTGAAAATTTAGGTGGGGAGGGTATAATTGAAATTAAATCAAAAAACGATAAATTAAGTGTTCTTCAATTTGCCGATTCTGAAGATGGAAATGTAGGTGCAGTTCAATATTTTCATCAAGATAATGAAATGCAATTTAAAACAAATGACTCTGTTAAACTCCGCATCTCATCGGGGGGTGATGTAGTATTAAACCAAGCATTATCTGTAATTAAAGGAGGAGGATCATCTACGGGTAGATTCCAAGTTGCAAATCACGACACAACCTCATATATGATGATAACGGGGAATACATATCCTACTATTCCCAATACAACATATTTTGTAAATAATAGCGTAGTTGCCCTCACTATCTCATCGGCGGGTGATGCTACTTTTAGTGGTAGTGTAACTGCTGATCAAGGTATTTTTAATTCTACCGCAAACACTTATTTAGGTGGCTCATTAATTTTAAGGGATTTAAACGGAGCAAATCCAAAATATTTGACTAGCGTTTCGGGCAATCTTGCTTTTTCTGCTAATGGAACTAATGATCATTTACTCATCTCCTCGGGGGGTACTGCTACTTTTAATGGAATTGTTAGTATTAATGGGCAAGGTTTTTTTCGAGGAGATTCTAGCGGAAATTTAAGAATACAAGGAGGAACAACTGCCACCGAAATTAGAAACAATTCAAATAACTCTAGTTTATTAACTATTTTAGATGGGGGTAATGTGGGTATTGGGAAATCACCAAGTACATTTAGGCTTGATTTAGAAACAACAAGTGGAGGAAATGGATTAAAAATAACGAGGGGTACTGCTGATTTTCAGGTATTTCAAGTAACAAATGGAGCGAGTTACGTAGGTACAGGTAATGCTGACACTTTGCATTTGATTACTGGTGGTTCTAGTAAGATGTCTATCTCATCGGGGGGTTTGGCTACATTCTCAAATGACATTGAATTAAGTAGAGCAGCACGAACTACCATATACGCATCATCAACAAATCAAGGTGTTCAATTAAAATCAAACGGAACCGGTGTATTACAGTTAAACGCTGACGGTGGTGGGGATGTTAAAATTGCTGAGAATGGGGGATTAGTTTCTACGGCAGATTTGAAGGTAGATGGAAGTTTTAATAGTAATGGTAATGCTACTATGTATATCAATGGAGCAGCAGCCGTTGATCCCTCTTGGATATATTGGCAGCAAGGAAGCAATTTAAGATGGTTATCGGGTCTTGAGGGTAGTTCTACTGATTTTTGGTTTTTATCTTATGGATCAAGTGGAAATGGAATGCCAAGACTTATTTTAAAAGAAAATGGCAATGTAGGTATTGGATTATCTAATCCATCATCAAAACTTCATTTAGATGGTTCTAATTACAATACAGCTAGCGAAACTCAATTTACAATAACAGATCACGGTAATAATTACAACTCTGGTGATACTTCTTGTCGTATAGTTATGGAGTCTAGGTATTGGAGTGGTGATGATAATGTTTCTACAAGAAGTGCAATTACTAATATTAAAGATAATGGTAATGGCTCATCAGGTTCTGCTATGGCTTTTCACACGACAAATCAAGGTGCTGGTGCTTATAGTGAAAAAATGCGCATCACATCGGGGGGAACGGTACAAATTTACGGAACTGCAAGTGCAAACTCTTTAAACATTGATCATAGTTCGAGTAATGATGTTTTAATTTCAATACCATTTCAATCTGTTAATCAAGATTTTATAATACGAAACTCATCAGCAGGCGTCAATTTAGATTATGCCGCTACATCTTGGGTAAGTGCATCTGATGAAAATATAAAAGAAAATATAACCTCTTTAGATAATGTCTTAGACAAAATAAAAAACATAAGATGCGTTAACTATAATTTAAAAGATGAAGAAATTTATAAGAAAAGATTAGGTTTTATTGCCCAAGATTTTCAAGAAAATTTTGAAGAAGTAACAAGTATAAATAATAATGATGTTTTAGGTTTACGCTACACGGAAACAATTCCTATATTATTAAAAGCAATCCAAGAACAACAAGCTCAAATCGAAGAACTTAAATCCGAAATCCAACTACTTAAAAATAATTAAATACCAAATTTAATTTTAATATGTATAGTTATAATATAAATCAAACCCAAGTCCAAACATGGCTTTAAGATTAGACCCAAATGGTATTTTTACTGACCAAACAATTGAAGCTTCTCAGGTATCCCAATCAATTATTGCCCTTAGAGGAGAAGAAGCTTATGATATAAATTTATCTGGCTCTCTTGAGGTAACTGGATCTTTTGGTGTGTACAATTTTGGAGATTCTTCTAAACAAGTTGTATTTGAAAATGTATATTCTAACCCTTACACTTCAGCTCCCCCTGGTACTACTTTTGGTGAAGTTAAAATAGACCCTAATGGTATTTTATATTCAGGTAGTGTTAATCCTGGAGAAAAAGGAGAAAAAGGAGAAAAAGGTATTAAAGGAGAAATAGGTCCTAAAGGAGAAATAGGTCCTAAAGGTCAAAAAGGAGAAAAAGGCATTCAAGGCTCTATTGGTCTACAAGGCTCTATTGGTCTTCAAGGACAAAAAGGAGAAATAGGTCTTACAGGTCCTAAAGGACAAAAAGGGGAAATAGGTCTTTCGGGTCCTAAAGGAAGTGAGGGAGGAATAGGTGACAAAGGACAAAAAGGAGAAATAGGTCTTACAGGCCCTACAGGTCCTACTGGAATAAAAGGACCAATAGGTGAAAAAGGTCCAAAAGGAGATAAAGGTCCTAAAGGACAAAAAGGGGAAATAGGTCTTTCGGGTCCTAAAGGAAGTGAGGGAGGAATAGGTGACAAAGGTCCAAAAGGAATTAAAGGCCAAAAAGGAGAAATAGGTCCTAAAGGTCAAAAAGGAGAAGTTGGTACCCAAGGTCCTACAGGACCAAAAGGTAGTATTGGTCCTAATAGTATAGTAGCAGGCCCTCCAGGATCTGTTGGTCCTAAAGGTAATATAGGACCTACAGGCCCAGCATTTTCAGGAATTAGTCCATCTACTGATAATTTTATATTAACAGCTAATGGGTCTACAACTAGCGCAACAGGTGAGGGTCAATTGCAATTTACTTCTAGTGGTAATAGTCAAGGTGGTTTACAGGTATTAAGAACATCTGATTCTATAAATGATCACAGAGTTTTTGCAACTTATAGTACTTCTGGTGCATATTTTGGTATGGCTACCTCTAGTGGCACCTATACAGGTTTTATAAGAACATATATAAATTCTTCAGGTGTTCAAGCTAATTTTACTGCTGGTGGGGTTGAGGCAACAAACTTCTTTTCAACATCAGATAAAAGATTAAAATCTAAAATAAAATTAGTTGAAAATGGTTTAGATACCATTAAGAAATTTAATTCTTATGAATACATTAAAAATAATAGAAAAGAAGCAGGATTTATAGCACAAGAAGTACAAGAAGTTTTACCATATGCTGTTATAAAGGGAGAAAATGGATATTTTTCTTTAAATACTAATCCTATACTTGCCTATTTACACAAAGCAGTTAGGGAATTAGATGAAAGATTAGTAATTATAGAAGAAAAAATAAAATAATATAATTTAAAATTAAGCTTAAACATGGCTAAAAGATTATCTCCTTCTGGTATTACTACTAATCTAACAATTGAAGCCCCTCAAGTTTCTCAATCAATTGATGCTCTTACAGGAATAGATGATTATAGTATTAATACCTCAGGTTCTTTTACTCCAACTGGATCTTTTATTGTTTCTGGTTCTGTAAATACATCTGTAACTTTAGAAAATACTGCTTTAAATATAACAAATTTAAACCTACCCATATTAGTAATAGATACTGATGGTATTTTATATTCACACCCCAATGCAAAAGGATATAAAGGACAAAAAGGAATTAAAGGCCAAAAAGGAGAAGAGGGTCCTATAGGATTAAAAGGAGAAATAGGAATAAAAGGAAGTATTGGCGAACAGGGTGAAATAGGATTAAAAGGTATAATAGGTACAAAGGGTCTATCTGGTGAGTTAGGGGTAAAAGGTGAAAAAGGTCTTACAGGTCCTAAAGGTGAAATAGGACCTACAGGTGAAACAGGTGTTGGTGGAGATAAAGGTACAAAAGGTCAAATTGGAGCCAAGGGCCCATTAGGATATTTTGGTTTTGGAGGTATTACTGGAGATAAGGGCCCAATTGGTTTAGTAGGAGAAAAAGGTGCTGAAGGAGAAATTGGTATTATAGGACCTACAGGTGAAACAGGTGTTGGTGGAGATAAAGGTACAGAAGGTCAAATTGGAGATAAGGGTACAGAAGGTCAAGTTATTGATGGGGAGATAGGTGATAAAGGTATATTTGGTGCTATTGGACCTATAGGTGCTACAGGTACAGGAGTTGGACCTAAAGGTACTATAGGTACTACAGGCCCTATAGGCACTACAGGCCCTCCAGGTAGTGGATTTACAATTAATAATTCTACTGCAGATCGAGTATTAACTGCTATTAATTCAACTACAGCAAATGGAGAATCTCAATTAACTTTTGGACCTGCTTATGCTGGAGCTCCTGCTGCTCAAAAAAATCTAGATATAATTTCTGTATATACCTCTAATATTAGACTTAGAATGTCTACAGATACTACTAGAGCTCAATTTCTATTAGTTGATTCAAATAATCAACGAGCAGGTATATTTCGATCTTCTGCCTCAGGTAATTTTCAAGTATCACTGGATGTTGGTGCTATGGAAGCTGAATTCTTTTCAGAAACCTCAGATAGGAGATTAAAACAATCTATAAAACCAATACAAAATGGTTTAGATACTATTAAAAAATTCCTTTCATATGAGTATAAAAAAAATGAATTTAAAGATGCAGGATTTATAGCACAAGAAGTACAAGAAGTTTTACCATATGCTATAAATAAAAATGAAAAAGATTATCTAACATTAAATGATACTGCTATTTTAGCATATTTACAAAAATCTATTAAAGAATTAGATAAACGTTTATCAATTGTAAACCAAAAACTTAATTAACATGGGAGTACCTACAAGTGGAGACTTTAATATGTTTGGCACTGGAAACACTACAATACAAGGAGCTATAGTACAAGGAGGAGGAAATGCAGCTTCTTTAACAGATTTTGATGCTTTAATTGCTGCATCTTCTGTATCCCAATTTAATTCCACATATGCGGGTAATATTACTGCTCTTTCTCAAGTATCTAGCAGTCTCCAATATAGAGGATATCCTGCATCTACTACAAACAGGTTTGATAATAAAGCTTTATGGCAAATTCAAATTCAATCTGGTGTACTATTAAATAGTAGTTATAGTTTTACTGTTTCTAATGCAGGATCATTTGGTAATTGGTATTTTTCTTCTAATCTTGGAACTAGTTGGTCTACTGGTTTTGCAAGTGTTAATGGTCCAGGTGCAAAAACTATATATATAAGAATGGGGGGAACTGGGAGTAGTACAGCAGGACAGTTTGGTACCTCTAGTGTAGGACAACCAAATATAAATCTTGTTTCAACTGGTCAGTTTGTAATATCTCCCAATAGTACTAGAATAATTGATAGAACAAATAATGTTTCATATTACTGTAATCAACTAATTAATTCCCGTGTAACAAATAATACAATGTGTTTTGATCCTGCAACTACTGTTCCTTCACCTAATAGTGGAATAGGTACAACTACTGCTAATGGTTCTCCATTTGGAAGAACATTTGATATGAATATTAATGGTCAATGGGATGTCCAGCCATAATATTTGGATTAGCTAAAAATATTTTGTATATTTGGTAATATTAATAAATTTTAGTTATGAATTTAAGTTATAATTTTGACCAAGAGGAAACAGATTCCCAAAATTATTATTTTTTTAAAGAAGGTTTTAGTAGGGAAGAACTTAAAAAAATTGAAAATGATGTTTCTAATTTAAATTATGAGACAGCAACAACTGTAGGAGGTGATAATCCTTCAGTAAGATCTTCTAAAGTAAAATGGATTCCCCAAAACCAAGACTGGTGGTGGTTATATGAAAAATTGTCTGGTATGGCCGTAGAGGCAAATAATAACCTTTGGAAATTTGACTTAACCTCAATTCCAGAACCAATTCAATATACAGAATATTTAGCTACAAATAAAGGCCATTATGATTGGCATGCAGATATTGGCCCTGGAATATTATCTAAAAGAAAAATTTCAATAACTGTACAATTATCTCCACCTTATGAATATGAAGGAGGTAATTTAGAAATATTTAGAGGGGGAAATATGAATGGTCCCTTTGAATCTGCCGAAAAATATGAAGGTTGTGTTTTTATTTTTCCTTCTTATCTTATGCATAGAGTAACCCCTATTACAAAAGGTATTAGAAAATCTTTTGTTCTATGGTTAGGTGGAGGACATTATAGATAAATATGATAGATAATTTATCAAAAATAGTTATAAACAATGGGGGATCTATTACCCCTTTATTAATCCCTAGTAAACTAACAGACGGTACTGGTTTATGTAATGCTTCAGTTTTTATAGATGATAACGGTGAGATACTAGCTAACATTAGGCATGTTCATTACACATTATATAGTAGTGAATTTAATCAAAAGTTTTATTGTGGATGGGGAGCATTGGCATATTTAAATCCCGAAGATGACATAAGTTTAAAAACAGGAAACTATTTATGTAAATTAGATCCTGATAATTTAGAGGTAATATCTTATCAAAAAATAGATACCTCTAAACATGATATCCCACCAGTTTGGGAATTTGTAGGCTTAGAAGATGTTAGAGTATTTAGGTGGGATGGAATTTTATATGTTTGTGGTGTTAGAAGAGATACAAAACCTGATGGTGAAGGTCGAATGGAATTATGTAAAATAGACTGGACATCCGAAAACATTATAGAAGTAACCAGAGATAGAATTGAACCACCTGGTGACCATACCTACTTAGAAAAAAATTGGATGCCTATTTTAGATATGCCATACCATTTTGTAAGATGGGCTAATCCTTTAGAAATAGTTAAGGTCCATCCTAAAAGTTTATCAAGTGAGATTATCATATCTAAAGATAATAAAATAAAAGTACCACTTAGTTTAAGAGGAAGTTCACAAGTAATACCTTTTGGTAAAGATAGAATTTGTATTACGCATGAGGTAAATTTTTTCTATCATCCAGGTTATTATAAAGATGCATTTTATTATCATAGATTTATAATTTGGGATAAAGATTGGAATTTAAAATCTCTATCTAAACCATTTTCTTTCATGTCTACCCAAATTGAATTTAATACTGGGTTAGCTTTAAAAGATAATAACTTTATAATTACTTATGGTTATCAAGATAATGCTGCTTATGCCTTAAAAATGCCTACTAATTTATTAGATAAATTAGAATGGGAAGATATAAATTAATATGAAAAAATTAAAAAAACTTTTACATAATTATATTAATTCTCCCCTAGATCCTTATGTTAATATAGAATTAGGTTTAGAATATGAAAAAATAGGACAAGGAGCTGCTGCCTTATCGTTTTTTTTAAGGACAGCAGAATTAATACATAAAAAAAATCCTGAAGTAGCTTATTGTTGTATTATAAAAAATTGGAAACAATTAAATAATACAACTAGAAGACCAGATGAGGAAAAAAGTCAACTTGAAACTGCAATATCATTTCTTCCCAAACGTCCTGAGGCATATTATCATTTAAGTACTTTATACAATGAAGAAAAATTATGGAAAAAGGCTTATATGTATGCATGTATAGGACTAGAATTTATAAATAATTCTTCTCTACCATATGATGTATATTATCCAGGAGATCATATGCTATTATTCCAAAAAGCTTTAAGTAGTTGGTATATAGGCCAAAGAAAAGAATCTACTGAATTGTGGCAAAAATTAAGTATTATGTCAAATATATCGTCACATCATATGAAAATAATTAATCAAAATATAACTTATTTAAATGTAAATTCCCTATGAATTGGACATATCAAAATAAAACAATAAATGATCTTACAGATTTTCCACCTGATGCTTTTGGGTTTGTATATAAAGTAATACATATCCCCACTAATAAAGAATATATTGGTAAAAAAGTATTATTTTTTAATAGGAAAGTTAAATTAGGAAAACGAGAATTATTAGCATTACCAGTAACTAGAGGACGAAGATCCACAACTAAACAAGTTGTTAAAGAAAGTGATTGGAAAACATATTATGGTAGCCACATAGAAATTCAAAATTTTTTAAAAGAAAATGGTGCCCAAGATTTTAAACGGGAAATTCTTAAAATAGTATTTGATAAAAAACAATTAACATATTTTGAAAATAAGTATTTGTTTTCATATGGTGTGTTAGAGGACCAAGATAAATATTTTAATAATAATATTGAGGGAAGATATTTTCCTAAAGATTTACTGTAAATATTTGGCTTTTCAAAATATTTTATGTATATTGGTATTAATGGTTAACCAATTATTAGTTACATTAGCAAATTCTGTATTAGGCAGCGGTAAACAGACTGCAAGAGGAAACATAGCTTATACTTGTCCTCATTGTCACCATCATAAACCTAAATTAGAAATAAATTTTACTGAAAATAAAAAAGGTCATAATCCTTGGCATTGTTGGGTATGTGATAAAAGAGGAAAATCTATAATTCCTTTACTTAGGAAAGCTAATGCTCCTTCAGATAAAATAGACTATGCTTTAACCTTAGTTAAGGATGTAAGTTATTCTTATGGTGATGTTACTGTGGCTACGTTATCATTACCTGATGAATTTATTAGCCTAAGTAACGTGAGTTCATCCACTATTATTACACGCCACGCACAAGCATATTTAAAAAAACGAAACATTAGTAAACACGATATATTACAATATAATATAGGTTATTGTGAAAGTGGGTTATACAAAAATATGTTAGTAATACCAACTTATGATGCAGAAGGTAAACTAAATTACTTTACAGCACGCTCATTTGAAAAAGAACCATACATAAAATACAGAAATCCTCAAATATCTAGAGATATTATTCCTAATGAACATTTTATTAATTGGAATATACCTATTATATTATGTGAGGGTTTATTTGATGCCATTGCTATAAAAAGAAATGCAATACCATTATTAGGAAAAAGCATGCAGAATAACTTAATGAAAAAAATAGTTACATCTGTGGTAGATAAAATTTACATTGCATTAGATAAAGATGCTATTAAACAGTCTTTGAGATTCTGTGAAAAATTAATGGCAGAAGGTAAAGAAGTTTATCTTGTTGATTTACAAGATAAAGACCCGAGTGAAATGGGTTTTGAAAATTTCACTAAATTAATACAAAATACATTCCCCTTAACTTACTCTCAGTTACTAGGAAAAAAACTTGCTATATGATACAAAAATCTTATAACCGTATATTAGAAATATCAGATGATCACAAACAAATCACACTACCAGATAGTAGATATTATAGACGAAATGGGGAATACTACCCATCTATAACTTATGTTTTACAAGCTTATCCTAAAGGTAAGTTTTTTGAAGATTGGCTTAAGAAAGTAGGCTATAGTTCAGAATACATTGTTAAGAAAGCAAGTGAGGAAGGTACACAAGTACATGAAATGATTGAAGAATATTTTGAAGGTAAAGAGTTAAAATATTTAAACCATGATGGTTATCCTCAAATGCCACCTCACGTTTGGCAAATGTTTTTAAACTTTGTTGATTTTTGGGAAACCTATAAACCAACTTTAGTTGAAACTGAAGTATCTTTATTTTCTGATGAACTCCAAGTAGCAGGTACTTGTGATTTAGTATGTGAAATAGAGATTGATGGTAAGATGGAAAGATGGGTAATAGATTTTAAAACATCAAACCATTTACAAACAACTTATGATTTACAAGGTGCTGTATACGCCCAGTGTTATGAAGAATGTTATGGTATGAAAGTAGATAGAGTAGGAGTTTTATGGTTAAAATCCAAAAGTAGAGGTGAGGATAAAAAAAAGAAGAGATTAAAAGGTAAATCTTGGGAAGTATATGAAAGTTCACGCACACAAGAAGAAAACTTAGATATATTTAAATCTGTTAGAAAGTTATTTGATCTTGAAAACCCTAAACATACTCCTTTTACAACTACTTTTGTTACATCCGTTAAAAGAACTTCATAAAAAAGTAATAAGATTAAGGATTTTTTATTATATTTATCATCAAAGAAATAAGAATATGAGAAGACTATTAATAGTATTTTTAGTATTACCTTTTTTAAGTTTTAGTCAAAGTAAGTGGAGAGAAACTTCTTCAACACAGAATAATAGTACAACCCCTTCCACCAACACAAATACCAACACAAATACAAATACTCAAAGTAGTTGGCGAAATAATCCACCTACTTCAACTAAATCTAACTCTTCAACTACACAACATACAAATAATCCAAATAATCAACTTAACTTTTATGGTCAAAATCCATACTATTATCCTAATATGTACAATACCTATGATCCTTATTGGGGTTATGGTAGGTGGGGAAGATGGGGTGCCCCTAACTATGGATATAGCACTTATATAGATTATAATTATTCTATACAAGGATATAGACAACCAGCAAGAGTTTATATCTATGAAGACGGACAAAGAGATACTATTAGAGGTAAAAAACCCATCATTAATGTTGGGTTTCTTTATTCTACAAACAAACAACTAGGAGGTTATTTTGCTGTTGGTAATAAAATCTATTTTATTATGGATTTTCACTCAACTTACGAACCTGATCGTTCTACTTTTTTTGAAAATGGAAGAATTGATGATATT
>Ga0206126_10002496_pt1 | contig 19850 bp, 28 predicted proteins | sample Helgoland_Spring_5_FD_148621 | JGI IMG/M metagenome (GOLD analysis project Ga0206126, IMG submission 148621) | Pelagic subsurface seawater microbial communities from Kabeltonne, Helgoland, North Sea - Helgoland_Spring_Bloom_20160412_1 | ecosystem: Environmental > Aquatic > Marine > Epipelagic ...
GCAGAGGATATTCAAGAAGTGGCCCGGACGCAGTGCTAGGATATCTAATTACGTGCTCTATAAAGATAAATCAGCAAGGCGTGAGGCGGCCAAACGATTGGGTGTCAAGGGTAACCTACCCCGCAGGTTCACATACGATTCACTAGGCATCGACACCAAAGAGGCCAAACGAATTGAAAATAAATTGAAAGGCAAGAAGAGATGCATATCAAAACACTGCGGAGGAATAATAATGTTTCAAAGACAATTACCAAAAAGCCTGTTCACGGCGGAAAATCAAATACTACTAGACAAGAACGAAGTGGAGGACCTAGAACACCTGAAGGTGGACATTTTAGCCAATCGTGGTTTGTCACAACTCATCGAGATAGATCCAACAATGAAACTGACAGACTATCCTCAGGAAGATGCCGCTACCTCGGACCTTTTGTGTCGGGGGGACGTGTTGGGAGTGACACAGGCAGAGAGTCCGGCCATGAGGAGATTGTTCAGAGCCATACAACCAAAGAATAGCAAGGACTGTGTGTTCGGCACTGCACTGATAAGACCGGTCGCTACGTCTGGACGTAAGAAAGCATCCATGTTCCATGACTGGAGCACGGAACGTATGAGTGACACAATCGTGTACGAGGACGATGCCATAGACAGGATATCCGAAGTGCTGGGCATAGACAAATACGAGGCTGACATGTATCGTAGGGCATTCGCCAAGAAGAACGAAGAGAAGATAATGCAGTTCATTACAAAACTAGGCGACCATCCACGTAAGGATGAGATCATAACAATGCTACAATCACTTTCCGGTTTTGGTCTGTGCAGGGCACACGCTGTGAATCTAGGAAGATTGATATGGGCTTTAGCATATCAGAAAGCACACAACCCAGAGAAGTTCTGGAAGTCTTGTCTAAAACACTGCCAGGGCTCTTACAAACGTTGGGTGTACAGGACGGAAGCGAAACGTGTTGGCATAGATGTCGTCACACCAAGTAAGTCTGACAAGTGGGACACTCCAGAGTTTCAATACAGGAAATACGGTTGGTGGAGTCAAAATGACTTCATGCCAGGAATGTATGTGAAAGAACTATACATGGACAAAGTAGAATTTGCGGGAATGATTGCAAACGGCAGAGTGTTCCGGGGTGACAAAGGGAGATACGTAACTTTCTTAACACTAGGTGTTGGCAATGGGCAGTACATAGATGTGACCATAAAGAAAGCATTCGCCTACAGTGACTATGATGTGGTCAGGGGTCAAGGCACAATAAGGCACAGTAATAATTCCGACTACGTAGAATGCTACGACTCAAAAGGTTTCCGGTTAGAAAAATACCTGTAAATATCATTGCATGGCAAAAGCAATAAAAACAGTAAAAGAAAAATCACAATTACAATCTCTTTTGTCAAAGATAACAAAAGGGAAGTCTTTACTGCAACAATGGATAGAGCTAGATCCTATATACGTAGGTGAAAAGAACTCTGCTGACTACGAACAAAGCATACACAGGCACTTAATGGATTCGGCCGAGCAAATTAGAATAGACGGTCATTGGTGTGAGTTTGGAGTTAGAGAAGGCAGAAGCCTCCATTGGCTTATCGACAAATATCCTACTCAAATTATACATGCATTTGATTCGTGGCAAGGATTACCAGAGGCGTGGGACAACGGAACAGGTAAAGTGGCTGACATGAGTTGTGCACCTCCTGTCGTGCCGGGCCACATAAATCTACATAAGGGATGGTTCAAAGACACGTTGCCTGCTTGGAAGCAACAGCATAAAGGACCAATTGCCTTTTTGCACATGGATGCAGATATCTATTCATCTACTAAAGAAGTGCTGATGTCATTGAATGATCAAATTATTTCCGGAACTATAATCACTTTCGATGAATTTTGTAATTTTAGGCTATCGAAAAAAATGAGTAACTGGCAGGAGCATGAGTTCCTGGCACTGATCGAATGGCTTACCGAATGTAATCGAGAAATTACACCTATCAATAGGAACTGGGCCTATCAAGCAAGTTGTGTTGTTTTATAAATTTATGTAACTCATCCGCCCATCGATGATGTCCTTGCTCACTGGGGTGTCCATCATTGGCCGACTTCGTCCAACCATTCTTTGCACAGAATTCAAAATGGCTTTGCACATAATCTTTGTTTTGTACCTGCACCTTGTGTTCCGCTGACGACCTGTTATCCTTCTGCATCTGTATGTTCTCTTTTACAAATTCGCTTGTTTCAAAGTTGTAGAAGTGCTTACGGTCTATTTGGTCTTTCAATAATTTCAAATCTGCACGTTGCTTTCCATTCACTTCTGTTTCAGGCAAATCATTTGTAAGTGCATGATAGAATACATAAGGAATATTGTGGTGCTTCAAGAAATATTGTAATGATAATATGTTGGTATAAAGTTTTACAGCACTAGATAATTCTAGGTCCATGTCCTTGTCACGCATGAAGAAATCGTGTTGCCAAAGTTGCCAGGTGCTCCATTGATAATCAAACTTCAACAGTTCTCCTTTGATTCCACCTTCCTTTTGTTTGGGTGTGACATAACCACTAACGTAATCCCATCTGTATCCTGTGGTCCATCCTACGCTTACAAAAGTATCTTTCAACTTGTCGGGATTCTTGAAAAACCAATGCATTGTTGTGTTCAGTATCCTGTCATTGCCCCTACCACCCTTTGCCATGCTGATCGTGGGTTCGTCTATGTTCAACAGTCCGCCTAACTGTTGATGACAACTGTTAAACTTTTTCCTTGTGCTGAAACTACAACCGTTGCTTAAATGGTATTTCATATACTTTTACTCACGTGTTCCCAACACTCGCCTGACTCGAATTCTTGAATACTCCATTGACAGTGTGCTATCTTGTTTGCCCATTTGGATTTATCTCCTGTAAAAGGATGTTCAACTTCACTTATCTCTTTACTACTCACTTCGTACACCATGCTTCCTGAATCACATGCTACATTAGGTATTCCGTTTATCACAGCATCAATGCCCGTGCCCGAACTGTAAGTCACTGTGCACCAGGCCTTCTTCAGTTGTTCGGCTATCGGAATGAACTCGGGCTTTCTAACATCTGCCTCTTGCCAGTGTACGTCTTCAACTCGTAGAACTTTTTCTCTGAGGTTGCCATGGAGACTGGACTTCCTGTACAACGGATGCGGCCTGATAATAATTTTCCTGTCTGTGTGATTTCTGATCTGGGTCACAGTATCTTCTGTCCACTTGAATACATCTTGTCCCCTTAAACTTGCATCACCGACTTTCTGCATACACAGTAAAATATAGTCCCCGTCCTGTTTCCAAGACACATAGGGATCATAACCGTTACGTTCGAACACTTTTTTTGACCTATCGCCCTCTATGTGTTCAAATCCCCATCTGGCATCATCCCAAAGGAAACCATTGACACCAACTCTGAACTCCGTGTGGAATGCTGTGTCTATGGGCCTACCTATCAACTGTGTTTCCAGTTGCACGTAAGGGATACCACTTTCAATTATCCTGCCCTTGCCATGGTGTGCGGCCCGGCCTCTCTCTTTTTTGTGACTACCAAATATTACTGCACAGTCATAACCATTGGTATTACCACTATTGGTAATATCACCACCACACCCTTTTGCAAAAGAATGCAACACATCTCTGTACTGTTTGTGGTTTGCTGTATCTTCTATTACTGCTACTCGCATAGGGATATTTAAGGAGCGGAGCGAAAGCGTTAAATTTTAAGAAATGCGTTTTTTAGAAATAACGCGGAGCGTTAAAAAGCGTAAAGCCGGCCTGCCCTTTTGAGCTGACCGACTCCACAGTGTTAGCGAACTAGAATGTGAACTTTATTCCAGCCGCCATGTCTTGTGTGTCCACGCCCGAAACAACGTCCGTTTGTTGGAAAGCACCGTACATGCTGAAGTTGTCGCCGAATTTCTTTTCAGCACCAACTGTAGTGTATTTGTTACCGTCCTCGATCTCACCATAACCAACTGAGATTGTTGTCGCACCCATCAGGTGTGAAGCAACTACTTCATTAGCAGTGGTTTCCACTTTTGTGGACTCCACTTCTTTGATTGTGTGGTTGTAACCGATTGTTGTAGCATCAGAAAGGTCGAATGTCAAACCCGCACCCATGTACTCTGTAGCGTTCACTTTGTCATCTGTGTATGCAACACCGATGTTAAGTTTGTCGCCCAAGTCCATAGAAGCCGCAGTTTCGTACACGTCAACACCTGATTTACCAGTTGAACCGTCAACTTTTACCAAGTTGTCGAACTGGATTGCACCCAGGCTGTTCGAGTACACAACTGTGTGTGAGTCTCTGCTGAACAGTTTCTGTGCGGCACTTCCGCCGAATTCTGGGAACACATCTGTCTTAGATGTAACAGCACCCTTGAACACAGAGTTCTGTCTTCCTGCTGATAGCACACCGATGTCGCCCATGTCAATACCAGCGTATGCCAGTTTAGAGTCAAATGGTGTCGAACCAGAGTCATCCGCGTCGATGTCCACTTCTAACTTGGCGAAGCCGTCGATGCCCTCTGCGATGTTGCTTGTGAAATCAACACCGATTGAAGAACCATTGTTCTCCGCTTTCGATGTCGCCACGCCTGAAGCATTCTCGTTGTTTGACAGCATGTAGTTCAGTGAACCATACACCTTCATCTCGGCCGCTTCGGCTGGGGCCGGCTTCAAGACCGTCCATAAAACGATCACTGCAACCACTATCGCCGCACCTATCGTCCATTTTTTCTTTGTCATTTTCATTATAGATTTTTCTCCTGTTTGTTCTATATGATTGATAATGCGATCACTGGCCTAGCGATCGCTCTGGATTGTAAGACATATTTATCAAAAATGCAACCTTAATGTGTATATGAAATTACCAAACAATTGACCACGTGGCCTTTTGCGTACATAATTACGTGTAGCAAAGGAGGTTCATGATGGGCATACACTACGACTACAAGAACACCAGGGGTGCAAAGAAATTGCAGAAACAACATGAACGGGAACAGCGTAGGTTGGGCAAGAAGTCACGGCCCGTGCCAGAACACAACACCAACGAGTCCCGGCCACTGACCCTGGACATGATCACAGATCCACGCAATGAAGATTAATCAGAGACTGTTCGACCACTACGGCATAGACACCAACAAGGACCTTGGCATCAAGGGCAACTGCTCTAGGCCATGGGACACCGTCCTGATCGACAAGCAGGGATCCTGCTACGCCTGTGAGTGCACCGCATGGCTACCACAGAGCATAGGCAACCTGCGGGTCCAGTCACTGTCGGACATCATCGGATCCAACATGCACAGGCACCTGCAGGACAGCATAGAGGACGGCACCTACAGGTACTGCAACCAACATCAGTGTTCCTACATAAAGGATGGATCTTGGCCTACTCACCGACCCTACGACATACAGAACCTGCGCCTGGCCATAGACGACAGTTGCAACCTCAAGTGTCCCAGTTGCAGGAATGAGCTGATCTTCCACAAGTCCGGATCAAAGTTCGACTTAGGCATCCAACTGGCAGACAGAATCAACCAATGGCTAGACACGTTCCGGGAGAGGATAATGGTGCACATAGGTTCCGACGGTGACCCATTCGCCTCACACGTCTACAGGCACTTCATGAAGCATACGCCCCGCAAGGATAACATCTCATACTCGATCCTGACCAATGGCCTCATGTTCAAGGAGTTCCACACCCAAGTGCCCTACGTGATTAACAATCTTAAGGTGTTGGGAGTCAGCATGGACGGAGCATCCAAAGAGACGTACGAGCGTCTGAGACTGGGAGGCAAATGGGAAAAGATACTAGAGGGGTTGGAGTGCATGGCCAAGGAGAAGCGTAAGCACGGGTTCACCTTCATAATCCACTTCGTTGTACAGAAGGACAACTACCGCGAGATGGGGGCAATGGTGGACTTGGCTGAACGTCATGGCGCGGACAGAGTTTGGTTCAGTAGAATACAGGACTGGAGCACTGACGGTGACTTCAAGGCCAGAAACATTTTTGACCCGGCACACTCACAACACCAGGACTACAGGCAAAACCTCAAGGAACTAGTGGCCAGGGACAGTGATTTAGTGGAACCTGGCACCTTAAAACAACTTCATTAGATCGAACGGATCGTTCAACGGCATGGTGGCTATCATCACCCTAGGGTGCTTGGCGTTGGGGCCTGGCATTACCCTGTGGGGCAGGTAACTGTTGAAAAGTATGGGACAGCGGTGCATGTTGTAACTGATTCTGAGTGGATAGAGTTCGGCCACCCTGTGGTGTAATGAGCTGAGGTCATAAGTGGTGTCACCAGTGTGCCGATTGATCTGGACCGGTAGCCTGGCCAGGTCCTCACTGGGTATGTCGTACCATTCTGTGTACACGTCTTCCGTGTTCAGTATAGGGAAGTTCATCTTGAAGTTCCTGCCGGGGGATCCGTGATGCAGACCAAAACCGTTGGTCATAGCCTCGGTCAGCAGTCCCACCACTATCTCCTGCACCGGTATGCCCACATGCCTAAAATACTCTATCAGCGAAGGACACGATCTCGCCATGTCCTTGTAGTCTATCTTCGTCCAGAAACCCGTGGAGGATCTGTCCTCAAGTATGTTGGTGTTTGCGTCTATCCACCGCAACACATCCGACTTGACGACCTCTAGATTGTGCACCGGCAGTTCATGCACCGCTTTGTGTATGGTCTGATCACCTATGTAGTCTAACATGGAAAAATATTTATAAGACACACTGTTACCAAGTAAATATTCCTATGAGGATAGCAATCACCGGACACAAGAGAGGTATAGGCAGGGCGTTTGCAGATGCGTTGTCCGACCGCGGCCACTCAATTGTGGGTATCAGTCGCAGTGACGGTGAGAACATCCGTCGTGTGGAGCACACCGCTTCAATCATCGAACCCTGCGACGTTTTCATCAACAACGCCATAAGCCAATACGCCCAGACGGAACTGTTGTTCGAAGTGTGGCACAGGTGGAACGATTCAATGAAGGCACGCCAGATATGGAACATATCAACACGTGTGTGCCAGAGACACGAGGACAAACAGATACGTGGGCTGACCATGAGGGAGAGTATGGAATATCGTAATCGCAAGATGGCCTTGGAACTGGCGCACGAACAACTGGACGCACAACCCAGCAACATCACAATGACATTGATCAGGCCGAGCTCGGTACGTACACAGGAATGGAGTGACCCGGAATGTCCAGACGCGGATACCTACGTAAACGGGGTGCTAGAGGATCTACAACAAAAAGGAATGCTCTAATGGATGCCAAGGACATGCTACGGAACAAGAGTTTCTGTCCACTACCATGGACCGGTTTCATTGTACAACAGAGCGGTGACGTCAAGAACTGTGTGCTCAGCATCGATATAAAGGGCAACATCGGTGACACTCCTGTAAGAGACATAATGGGTAACGAACGCAATCTGGATCTAAAACGTGACATGCTGGCAGACAGAAAACCATCCAACTGTGCGGGTTGCCATAGGGTTGAAAAAAATAAAAACAGATTTGACATAGTAAGCCAGCGGCTGTACTACCTAAAGGAACTGAAAACAGTGGACCGGGGGCTGTACGACGACATCGCAAACTTCAATCTGCACACGGTAGACCTACGTTGGACAAATCAGTGCAACCAAGCCTGTGTGTACTGTGGACCACACAACAGCAGTATGTGGCACAAGGAAGTGGGAGGACAACGACTTATGTCTGCTGAGAGCAAAGAACAACTCAAGCAATACGTTTTCGACAACGTGCATCGGCTCAAAAACATATACCTAGCAGGTGGTGAACCGTTGTTGATGAACGAGAATCAGGAACTGCTCCAACTGTTGTTGAAATCCAACAGAGATGTCAACATACGAGTCAACTCAAACCTATCCAACATAGACACCAAGGTTGGCAAGTTGCTACAGAAGTTCGAAAACGTACACTGGACCGTAAGCGTGGAAGCCACAGGCGACAGGTACAATTACATCAGACACGGTGGCGACTGGCAACGATTCATGACGAACCTTAGGTCATTGGTGAGTCGGGGACAGAAGATCAGTTTCAACATGTTGTATTTCATAATGAATTACAGAGAACTGTTCACTTGCATAGATACACTACGCAATCTAGGATTCTCTGACAACGCATTCATAATCGGACCCGTTTACAAACCAACTCATTTAAACATACTAAACCTCCCTAGGGAAAAATTAGACGAGAGCAGGCAACTACTCCAGGACAGGATCGCATCGTCAGAAATGTACATGAAGGACAGCCTGCAAAACATCCTCAACTACATCAACACCGAATCATTCAAACCCGATTTTGAAAAAAGCCTAACAGAGATTGCAATATTGGACAGGAGGCGACAGGTAGACAGTAGAAAGATATTCCCAGAATTATATGATTGAGATTTACCACATCAAACAAAAGCACATCTACCCAATATTTAAAAACGGCAGGAGTAGTATAATTAGGTATGCCAAAGATCATGAGATAAGACCCTTGATCAACGGGCAAGTAAAAAAAATAGATCGCATCACCGTATATCTCAGAGATCCAAAACAGAGATTCATTTCAGGAGTACACAGTTTCATCGGGTTTGAAAAAAGAAAGACAGACATAGACTTTGGCACGGTCGTACATCTCGTGGGGTCACATGGCCTTACCAACGAGCACTTCGAGCCGCAATACAACTGGATCAAACGTCTCGCGGAATTCTTCCAGGGAGACTTAGAACTCCTGCCAATCGATGAGCTGATGAAATTAATTGACCACAGAATCAAACCGGCAATACCAGACATCACAAAAGAACAACATGAGATCATAGGACAGATACAATCTGACCTCAGAGCGGACAAGGCATTGTTGCAGTTTGAGGGACGCACAATTCCTATACAGACAGTCATAGAAAGGATCGACAATGTACTGTCCTAGGCTCAAACATTTTGTAAGACTAAACCAAGATGGTTCTATTGGCAAGTGCGGACACATGATAAACGCAATGGGTTTCAAAACTTTTGACAAACTAGATAAAAGTAAATGGTTGAAAGATATTAAGGACACCATGGAAAGGGACAAATGGCCAAATGAGTGTAAACGTTGTAAACAAACAGAAGAACTTAACGGCGAGAGCATAAGGACTAAAAGCATAGAACGACACAAAATACTACACCCCCGTAAAGATGATTATCTCGTGGTAGGCGGAGTGTTAGACAATGTTTGTAACAGTGCATGCCAAACTTGTAATTCTGGTCTCAGTACCAAGATAGGGAGTTTGAAATCAAAAAACTATTCTAAAGTAAACAATTACGAAACATTCTGGAAACTTCCGCAGAACAGAATATTAGAAGTCGATGTGAATGGTGGAGAGCCAACTGCAAGTAAGAACTACAAAAAGATATTAGCACACCTGCCGCCTAACACAAAAATAGTGAGGATGAACACAAACGGCTCCGGGATGATCAAAGAGCTAGAAACAATATTGCGAAACAAGACAATGGTGATAGTCACCTTAAGTTTGGATGGCATCGGAGATGTTCATGATTATGTTCGTTGGCCTATCAAATGGAAAAACTACAAGCAAACTGTACAATCCTACAAAAATTTGCAAAAGCAGTATCCTTTATTGAAACTAAATTGTTGGACAACTGTAAGCAGTCTAAACGTGGAGGACTTACCAAACATACTTGATTATGTATTCGAACAAGCACTGGACCATGATTGGGCTTTCTTGAACAGGCCTGATCCATTAAATGTAAAGTATAAGAACAAATTTACAACTCGTGCAAAACAAAAATTAAGCAAGTCATCCTATCCTATTTGTAGAGAGCTCTCTAAGAAAATAGCAGTTGCCCAGGATAATAATAGTTTGCTTGAACTTTTCATTAAGAGACAAGATAGATTAAGAAAGATCTATATAAGTGATTATCTTAATTTGTTGCCAAAGTAATCTATAAAGAGTTTTGCAAAACGTTTGTGGTGTTCCACTCCGAAGTGCCAACCATCTTTGGCTGTGCTTGGTTTATTGTAAGGCACACGCTGTTCGAACTTGTCCCAGTTCGGCCAGCAGTTCTTGATGGTGTAATCTTCCAGCACGTTCAGTCCTTTGATGTGTTCCTGGTAGGTCTGATCCGCAAAACAGTGTAGCGTCTTGCAACGATTCTTTTGTGCAAACTTCTCCACGTGGAACACGTTCTTCAGGAAATTTTGTTTGTCAGTTTCTCCTGTCTCTGTCTTCAGGAATTGATTGTCCGAATGCAGGCTGACAGCATGTTGCTCCAATCTCTCCCGCCTGCTCCACAAAGGCCAGCACACTATCACGATCTCCGGAAAGAGCAACCTCTCCGTGCCATGTAGTATCCTCACTATTTGATCGGCACTTGCTCCCGGCTGTCCAACATTCCAATAACGCAATCTGTCTGTGTTGTGTTGTGCCAGAAAGTGGACCCAGTGTTCGTCGTCTTCGAGTCCAACACCATAAGTGTGTGAACACCCCAGTACCACAACGTTCTTCTTGCCCGAGGGCATTGGATCCCAACTGGGACATCTGTATCCCTCGCTCGATTCAGGCAATCCTTTGTCTGTGTAGTGTCCAAACTTCATCAATTACTGCCCCGTGCAAGGTTCATCCTCTGATTGATTCTGTGTACTATGTACAGTTCCATGAACCCCATCCTTTTCCTGTTGCCAAATATTGTGGGATATTTCAGTTTGCCCATTACGAGGTACTTCTCATCCGCGTACAGGTCCAGTCTTGCTTTGTGTTTGGGATATCTAAACTCCAGGGCCTTGTGCTTCCATAGGTACTTGACCAGTTTGGATTCGTCCAACAGCATGGTCTCTGCCAGTGCGGGTGGTATGTTCTCCTTGAACTGTCTCAGTTTGATTGAATAGAATTTCTTCACACAATTAATTATTGTGTTTTTGGCGTGCCCGGAAGGATTCGAACCTCCGACCCCAAGTTTAGGAAACTCGTATTCTATCCAACTGAACTACGGGCACGTTTGTGTCTGGCGGTCCCTAGGGGAATCGAACCCCTCTTTCGAGGATGAAAACCACGTGTCCTAACCGATAGACGAAGGGACCAAAAATACCAAGTCACATGCAAGACCATTGAGTTTTTTGGTGATAATGGTAATAAAGGCATGTTTGGTATTAGTGGTGCCGCTTCCCGGATTCGAACTGGGCACCTACTGATTACAAATCAGTTGCTCTACCTAATGAGCTAAAGCGGCGTCACAGTAATTATATTACACGATAAACCTGTTCTAGTCTACCTGTTAAACGCACACACAAGCACACACACGCATGGTAAAGGGTCTCTTGGATCAACTGTATATTACTGTTTTCTCATACCGTTAAACACAGTTGTTTCAAGTTTGGAGTTGTCTGAATCTATTGATTTGAATGTATCGAAGTCTATGTCTAGTTTCTCTAATAACTTGGTCATTGCTTTGACATCTTTTGGTAAACACATTCCTCCATAACCTTTGAGATTTTCATTTACATCCAAGTACGTGTCTTTGCATCTGCCAAATTTTACAAATGCATCTTTCACTGTTGTGTAATCACAATTTAATTTACCACATACTTCGGACATGATGTTGGCGAATATGATTTTGTATGCGGCAAACACATTGTTATAGTATTTCAATATCTCTGCTTCGGTTGGCTTCAATCTTGCAGTGTCTTTGGGATAGTGACCATGGGCTTCAACTATCTTATCAAACACAAATTTATCATGCGTGCCAACCGCTAATAGATTGTGATTGGAAATAAAATCATCCATAGCACATCGTTCTCTCAAGAACTCTGGCACAAAGCATAACGTTAAATTTTTGAATTGATCTATTGCTGATTGTGTAAATCCACATTCCACTGTAGACTTTATCGCAACAATGCCTTTGTAATCGTTATCCGCTAACTCCCGCAACACACTTGTTATTATTGTGGTATCACAACTCCCGTCATCACCTTGTGGAGTTGGCACGCACACAAATACAATTTCACTTGATAAAATATCTTTAATTTTCGTTTCGAGTTTTGGGTCATGTACTATCATGTCATGTCCTAGTATTTCGAACCCGGTGTTGATTGCTGATCCAACTACGCCTAAACCAATTATTCCTATCCTCATAACAAGGCCTCCACTGTTTTCCTTATGCCGTTTTCCAGACTTGTGTAGTTTTCAAACTGTGTGAGTCTACTGACTTGTTTTGTATCTGGACATCTACGCTTCGCAGATCCTTTAGGCCCGTCATATATTTTTAACAGGGTTGGGTCTATTCCCATCACGTCCATTATGCACTTGGCCACGTCCTCGATAGATGACTCTTCTTGTTTGCCAACGTTGACTGTACAATCACTCACGTCTGTGACTAATTTGTGAGTCATTGCAATGGCATCATCAACGTAACAGAAACTTCTTGTGTCGTTGCCTTTGATGTAGTATTTCCCTTGCTTGGCCCGGTCAACGAACTCACTGATAAAATGATCTTTCTGGCCTGGACCGTAGATGTTGAAATAACGTAGTATTAACCAATGTGTGGAAAGGTTGGCTATGAGATTTTCACCTAATGCTTTTGGAATGCTGTAACTCCATCTAGGATTTGTTATGTCATCAAACATCACAGGTACCTGCTCGTCGGTGGGTACAGGATAAAGGCCGTTGTCTATTGCTCCGTTGAATATCTCACACGTGCTCGTGAACACTATCTTTGTTGGAGTGTCCTTGTAGCGATCCACAATATACATGGTAGGCAATGTATTGTTCATCGTTACCTCTGTGGGCGTTTCATAAAAAAGTCTTGTTCCGTTGGTTGCGGCCATGTGTACAACAACATCACAGTCAGGCATCCGATCCACGATAGACTTGTCCTTAAGGTCTTGTCCGTCTGCTAGGTCATACGTGAACACTTCGTTGCTGTCTTTTATATGATCGAGGTAGTGCTGTCCTATAAAACCTTTGTGTCCTGTTAGCACTATTCTCATTTCCAGTATGCCTGTTTTGTCCGCTCTGTTTTGACCTTGTCTTTAAAATCTTCTATGTTGCTTTTACCTTTTGACTTTCTGTCATCCCCTTTGAGATGATCCATGAATGTGCCTAGTATGGTGTTGATGAATGGATGCTTCTTCCCCAATCCCTCTGGACCTGTGATGTCATTGCTCTTTGCCCCATGATTCTGTTCTATGATCCTACGTGCAGTGTCATATGTGTAACAGTCCACTTGATACTCTAATTCAAATATTTTACCCGTGGTGTACAGGTCCTCAAATGTTTCCGCAAAGTTCTTGATGTTGGGGTGTTTAAGATTGTACATTATGAAGCCCGTCTCTGCAAACGGCAACTTCTTGTTGTTGGGTCTTCCTATGTATGCGGTCAAGTTATCATGTGGTAATAGTTTTTGTATCTCGTCTATTGGTGGCCTCGCGAATGTCACTGTGTCGGCATCTATGAACAACAATGTGTCTGCTGTGGAGTTGTGTATACGATGACATTGTGCGAACACCTTGTAACAAAATTTGATGGCGTCGTATTTGAAGTCACGTGTACCATTCCTTACGCCGTTGTTGTAATCGTTGTTGTGTTGTGCAATAAAATCGCTTGCATGTGGACAAGTGTCAAATATGTCATGTTCTACAACACGTGGGTCTTGTAGGTTTGGACTTACGTTCTCACAGTACAGATGTAGTTTTATGTCCATGGGCCAATGTGCTAGAAATGTTTCTACCATACGTTTACCATACTGTTCCCATCCGGCCTTGTGAAATGTTGTAAGAACTTCTATCATGTCAATATTTAAGTATGGAGCCATTATAGGCTTATATTTCCATTGGTATGTTCTATACGCATATCTGGTATGTTGACAACACATAAATAATCTATATAATAAAGTTATGAGAGACACAAAAACAATAACAGCATACGCCCAGAAGATGTTGCGTGAGGCCAAACAGAAGTTGATGTTCAGAGACCTGCGTAAGGAAGTCGACTCGGGTGCCAACGGCACACAGAAGTATGTGATCAAGAGCGGCGTGAACACCGGCAAGGTTGCCACGGACGCCAACAAATTCCAATAGAATACAACACCACATAACGGTTCCTGTAGTTGGTGTAAATAACCAGTATGAATAAAAAAATCGAATGGATCACCATCATAGTGCTAACAGTCATCCTGATAGGACTTTCCGCGTGTACTCCAAGCCCATATGTGGACAAGCAGACACCACACGAGACCAAGGCCGAGATGAATGCTGAGATAACCAAAGACATGGAGGCCATGGACAACGAGTTAGAACCAGAGGACTCCGCGCCCAACTTCACAGGCATAGTAGAGATACTGGGTTGTATGTTTGCACCGGACGAGTGCATTCCGGAAAAAAGAAAAGCAGAAAAAGAGATGGATAGATAATGCCAACAACACCAAACAATTTTAAAGTCACTACAGCCATAGGCGAGACCGACAACTACATAGGGGCGGACATATCTTTCTTTCACATCACACTGAAAGACAACGGTGCGTCGGCGGTGGATGTAAGGACGGAACTGGGCTACAACGAAACAGTACACAATGTAATACGTGCGGTTCTGGACAGAGGCACCATGGTGCACCAGAGAATCGAGAATGCGTCCACTGGCAGGATAGACATTGCCATGGAGCGGGCAGGTTGGACCGCGAGCACATTACAGACCGCAATCAGAGATCTCGGATCAACCGTGGGTGTTAACAACAAAGACCTAAGGGGGTCTGTCGTGACGGAAACTGAACTAAAACTGGATAACAGTTAAAATAAATACACGCACACGAAGGAGGACTTAGTATGGATAAAATTATTAAGGAAGTTAAGAAAAATAAAAAAGCAATGATTGGAGTTGCTGTAATCGTTGTGATATTTGCATGGATGCTTGTATCAGGCGATACTACTCCAGTTGACGCACAGTAATAAAGGAGATCAATTATGGATTGGTTTACATCAAGATCTAAAGAAAGAACTTCATGGGATGGCGCAGTTTTAATCGCATGTGGTTTAGTAATATTACTAGCAGGACCTTTGGCCAAAATAGCGGCCTGGGGTGCAATAGGCTACGGTGCATGGACACTGTGGAAAAAAGAAAACTAAGATGACAGTGATGGGGGGTTTAGGATGTATGCAAGACTCAGAAGATGGTTCGGGAGATACAAGAAACACATTCTCGATTCGTATGATCCACCTAGGCCCACTGTCTACGTGCTAGGCAAGAAGAAGTACATCAAGAAGAAAGTGCTCAACAGGCCCAAAGGACCCAAAGGTCCGTACATAAAATAATTTAAATTTACTATTAGTTAAGATCTACTCTAGACCTAATTTTTCTCATGAAGCAATCCATTCTTCATATAGTCTGGTGGTCTCACCATAACAAGTAGATACCCTCACGCGGGTGCCACCACCTGCGTCTATGTTACTGACCAAGATTCCTCCACTGTTGTATTGAACAATGCAAACTCCGTTTTGATGTGGGCCTTGGCTGGCGACAACATTTTCTCTGTAACCCACAAAAGGATTGAGGAACTTCCCTGCAAATGCTTTTTGTGTTGCGTCACTTACTTCATCGGCCTCGAAACGTTTAGAGCAATCAAGGTTCCCATCCATGACCGTGGTCTCACCAATTTCACATTTCATCATTTCTGCTTTTATGAATTTTATAGTTTGATTGTGCATCTGCTTCACAACGGCTTTTTTTGCTGATGATGTGTACCCATTGTAAGCGACCACTCCCACTGAGGATAGTACCCCAATGATTGCTACCACGACCAGTAGTTCTATCAATGTGAAACCGTTAGGTTTTGTCATCCTCATGGTTATTCTTTGTCGTCATCGGCCCTGCTGGAAACTATCCTGTCAACGAGCCCGTATGCCACTGACTCCTCGGCATTCATGAACTTGTCACGCTCCATGTCCGCTTTGAGCTTCTCTAGTGGCTGTCCCGTTGTCTTCTCGTAGATCTCTGTGAGATCCCGCTTCCAACGTAGCAATTCGTTTGCCCTGATCTCCACATCAGTGGCCTGACCTGACGCACCACCCAAGGGTTGGTGTATCATGTGTCGTGCGTGTGGCAACATCATACGTTTGCCTTTTGTGCCCGCACTTGCTAGGAGTGAGCCCATGCTACATGCCTGGCCCACCACTATTGTTTGTATGTCTGATCTCACATACTGCATGGTATCATATATGGCCATGCCTGCCGTTACCAGTCCGCCCGGGGAATTGATATAAAGGGTTATATCCTTCTGGGCATCTTGTGATTCCAAGAATAACAGTTGAGCACACAGCACTGAAGCGGTGTGTTCGTCTATCGGTCCTTCCAACATGATTATCCTGTCCTTGAGCAGTCTACTGAAAATATCGTAGGATCTCTCGCCCTTGGATGTCTGTTCTATCACTATTGGTGTAAGTGGCATATACGTTATAATACACTATAACGCCGGATAGGTCAACCCATTATTTTTTGTTTCGCAGGAGGTACCACTGGTACAGTCCACTAGACGCCGAAGCACCAGCAGTGTCTTGGGTTTTGTTTTCCTGCAGGATCGTGCTTTCAACAGTGAAGCCCACCTGTTCTATGAACTTGCGTATGTACTGGCGGCTCCTCCTGTTTGTTATACACCGGCTCCTGTTGATATCAAATTTGCCATCTGGATCAATGTGCTGATATCCTGTCTCTGGGTCGGCTTGGTCCCTGTACAACGGATTAAGTCCGCTCACTGTGTCAGCGTTGTGGTGTTCGAAATACAGCGAGAAGCCTATAGGCATCGGGGATCCAGTGGACTTGGCGAAGTCAAACACTGCACTGGTGAAGTCCACCCAAACGTCCGGTATAGCACCCACCTGCATGATCAACCATTTGGCAGAACTTTTACGTATGTCCAGCAACATGTTCTCCCACTGGGTGAGTGTGTCCACCCCGGTCATCAACACAGTGTCGATCCTGTGATTACGCAACAGACGTGCCATGTCGGTGTCATATCCCCTGTGGAACTCCATGGGCAAGTCGTGTTGTTGTGCGAAAGCGTTGAGTCCTTTCACGAACATTCCGCGTGGTTCAACACCCACCACGTGGCTGGCTCCGTGGCGATGTGCCATGTAACTCCACAGTCCGTGATTGCAACCCATGTCCAGCACACGTTGACCCCGTATAGCTCGTTCGTTACGCACTATCTTATGGTCATATTTCATGAGCACTGTGTTGGTGGGATTGAAATCCTTCATCATGGCGTCCGAGTCCGGACCCCATATGTGACGTGCCATGTCACCCAAGTGGCCAAGGTCGGCGTGCTGATTCCAGATCTGTTTGGCCCGTAAAATACTAAGCAAAGCCCACACCCCCGATTCTTTCGTGTGAAGGCACGGGTATGGACATGCTCCAACGTCCCGGATGGCCCAGGTATAGATGAGATTTCATTTTCTCGGCTGAATTTCTAGGTTCGTACAAGCACTGATAAATGCGTAATCCCATGGGCCATCCTTGCACACTGACCGACAGTATCTCGACTGCCCCTTGTGTTTCTGCGTCTTTTGTGTACTCCAGGTTCAAATCATGTTGGCCACGTGGCAATTGTGCGGTGACTGTGAATTGATGTGTTTCGCCTGTTTGGCTGAACTGATGCGTCTCTCCTTGGTCGCCCAATGTCACCCGTATTTCAGGCAACGGCTTGTGAGACACAAAGCTCTGCAGATCATCCTGCATGTCTGCCATGACCACCATTGACACTGTTGTTGCGTACGGCATGTGGTTATAGTACACTATAACGCCGGATAGGTCAACCTCACAGATGGTGTGTTACAACAACAGGTGGTTGAGTGCGGTGCTGATCGCGAAGATCAGCATGAAGGCGATGAAGGTCAACATCAGATGTGCGTGACCAGGCCCATGATGGCCAAGAACGCCAGGAACGCCCATGTGTCCAACCTGTATCGTTCCACCAGACTGTATTTCTGTTTATCTGACATTATAACTGCATGGGCACCGTGTACTGCTTGCCGTCCACTTCTATCGTGGTCTGTATGCCCCAACATCGTTGCCATAGTCTGTCATCTTCCTCCTGGGGTCGTTGTCCGTCCGCTGTCTGGTTGCTGACTCTCCGGTTCTTTGCTGGTCTGCTCAACCATTCGTGCTCTTGGTCTGTGTATATCATGTGTGGGTGTGTTCCTCTGTTTCTTACTATATATCCGGTTCAGGATCAAAACTCTAGTGTTAATGGTGCATGGCTGTCATGTGCGATGGCGTTGGGTGACTTCCACTCTCGCATTCAATCACCCACAGTTGCCATGCATCTGATACTGTTCCATTATAACAGCAGTGAATGGTAAGTGCTACCTTTTATTTTTTTTGTGCGTAAATTTTTGGATTCTGAGGTAGCGGATCACATGAAAGTTCCGTGCATGTTGCCCAGCACCAGGGATATGATGATCGCTGAGATGAATATGCCCGCCAGTATGTGCAACAAGTCCATGTAAAGTATATATGCTACGGATGTTGGCTTCGATCGTGCTGTAACAGTTGATCTATGATGGTCGTGATCTCTTCCCTGATGTGTTCGATCTCGGTGTACACGACCCCACGCTGATCAGGATCCACGTACTTCAACTGCTCAAACAACTCCCACAGGTTGAGCTGACGTTCCATGAGAAGTTCACGCAGTTCCCACACAGCATAGGTGTGTTCGTGGAAAGCGACCGCACACACAGTCATTGCGACATATAGGATGACGGTACGCACAAGCATACAACTATTTAAGGTGCAGGCGAAATGAGCATGTCTGACTCAACACTGCCACGGGGAACCGCACACACTTGCACTAGGTCGTACTTGCTGACAAGCACATCATGTAGTACGTCAGCAGATTCTGGGTCCAACTGCACATGGCAACGATGGGTAAGAGAGCCCCGTTGACACATGACGTAATAGTATTGCATGTAGGTTATTATACGGTCTAACGACACGGTTGTCAAACCTGGGTATAGCAGGGTGTTTTTCCTGCTGTTATTTTTTTTATATAGGGGGTATTTTATCATTGCCATACCACTTTTACCACCATGCTCATTAAATGCTATGCGACCATGACCAATCTGGAAAACTTTTTCTTTTCGATGCCGACCACCCACCGTGCCACCACTCCCGATGGTTCTGACGGTTATCTACTGCGATAACCCTTTACCATACTGCCCATGTGGCAACCACTGTGTCTATACTCGCCAACTCTGCTTGGTGTATCGGGTTTGATCCAGTCTCCTTCACCGCGGTGGTAATGGTTGGTAAAGGTCTCACACGGTAGGTTCCGACCCAGATCTGCAGAGTGGTAAGCCGTGGTAAACGGTAGGGTGACCAAACCTAAAGCGCCAATGGATTTCGCTCAGCGAGCAAGGATCTTGGTAACATTTGGTAGGCGTCTGAACCTCCCTGTGGCATGGTGGTTTTGGTATGGTGCCCGCCTTTGGTAATGTTTGGTAAATATTAACAGCGTACTTAACTGGCAGGACACACACATGATCACGACCATCATACTCTGGCTCACCATAGTCTTCGGCCTGGCCTATGCGGCCCACCTCCGTAGACAGTTGCGGAGACGTTAGTGCATCCGTTAGACAGACCGTTCATCCGACACGACAGGTGGACTGATAGACTGGATGCGTGGATGTCAAAGTCCCTGCGTTGGCTGATCGTTGTGAACATAGTGCTAGGCATGTTCACCCTGTTCAACATATACATCTACCCAGAACACATATATCAAGCACCCAAACCCGTGCTGATCAGCGAACCCATTGATCAACTGAGCCCATACG
>Ga0206126_10002498_pt1 | contig 19845 bp, 14 predicted proteins | sample Helgoland_Spring_5_FD_148621 | JGI IMG/M metagenome (GOLD analysis project Ga0206126, IMG submission 148621) | Pelagic subsurface seawater microbial communities from Kabeltonne, Helgoland, North Sea - Helgoland_Spring_Bloom_20160412_1 | ecosystem: Environmental > Aquatic > Marine > Epipelagic ...
ATCCTTATCCAATTCCTTAAGAAAATCCTCATTCTTCTTCTTTGTAGCAGTCTCATCCCCTTCATTCTTCATTTCGAACATGATTGAAAGGAGTTCAACACCATTATCATCTACCTCACGGAAGATGTAATCACCTTTACTCCCAGAACTTGCATCATTATCCTTCTCAAAATAGGCTGTTGGAAATGCCGTAGAACGGAGCTTATTGAATTGAGACTCACAATGTTGTTCAAGCGACTCACCTATCATCTTTGTAGATTGGCGTTGTTTGAAATCCTTATATCGCTCTACCTCATCTTCCTTCATCTCAATGAGCTTATCCTTTGCCTGTAGGTCTAAAAGATGATTCTTTTCTAGATTGTTTTTCTCTAGATCAAACTGAAGGTCTTTATTTTCGAGCGCCGACTTTAGTCTAAGTATTTCGCCATCTACCTCCTTCATCTTCTCAGAGATTTCCAACTCCTTTTTAGTCTCTGCATTCTCAATCTTACCCTTAAGCTCGACTATCTCGTTCTTTAACGACGATTGCGCTTTTATAACTTCAGCTTCAGCAGCGGCCTTCAAACGCTCAATCTCAAGATCCTTATCACCTAAAGCTTTCTGACTCTGCTGCTTAAATTCTAAGATGGCGTTCTCAACAGCAGACTTATTTTCCTTGCTAGCGGCCAATTCAACCCGCTTAACATCTTTCTCGAATTGTTCATCACGTACTTGTTTGACAAGACTAGAGTAACCTTGTTCGTCTACCTCAAAAGGAGTTTTACAATTGGGACACGTCAGCTTATTCATATGGTTGGATTTTTCTTTTAAGTTAATGATTGTTTTAAAAAGGCAGGTTGGTATCTCGATAACCTAATTCACCATCAGGTGTGACCCAATACTCGTTATCGTTACCTGAATAAAAGTCATTCTTATCTATCAACTTTGATTTTCTAAGACCATCGTAATCGATTGGTCCAATAGTTTTTTCACTGAACGGAAGTAAGAACTCTTTAGAACAATTCAAACAATAACCATACTCAGGCTCCTGCTCCACTTTAGTATCACAAATAGCACAACAGCTATGTTTTTTTGAATATGCTAGCATTCCTGCTATTGGACTTGCTAAAACATTAAAAAATTGCGACTGTTCCACGTAAAAACGTTTAGTCGTAATTGATTTTCTAAGTTCTTCTTGAAGATTTAAATATTCAGTAGGATCATCTTTTACTTCAATAAAATTGCCAATGTAGCTTCTAAAGCAATACTCGCGATCAAACTTCATGTTGACATGCATTCCTTGGTCTGACATGACTCTCCAATAAAACAATTCATAAAGTGGTCCGCCATCGCGAAACATCTTTCGCTCCCTAAACCTCTTTGATTCAAAAAGCACCTGATGCGCGGTGTAAAAAGCATAAAATGAATGCAGATCAGCGCCTATAACAAAGCTTCCTTGATTAAATATTGCGTTTTGGTGTAATGAAGAATAAAAGACAGATTCTGCCCAATACTCAAATCGTACTTCCAAATGCAATGGCTGGAAGAAGTCCAAATTGCACAATTGAGAATCCTCATTGTAAGCAATACAATAGAGCAAGTCTTTGATTGCCATACTGACTGCAAACTCACTACATCCTAAAACTTCTGGTAGCTCTCTTCTAATAACTGTGGATTCGTTTTGAATCCACCTTACTTCAAACATTAAGGCAAAAGGTAAATCTGCACCCCAGGAATAACCTGGGGACTATTAGACAACTTCATATTTCCCCTTTCGGAAACTGCAGTTTGCAGCTGTCCTTCTGAAATCAATCGTATTAAGGCATGCACCAAACTATCAGCATGAACCCTATAAACCTTACCAGCCGAAAGCCTAAGATTAAACAAGGTGGTCCTACCTTGTACATTATCTAAATCACCTATCGTCTGGCCTTCGCTTAAACATTTTAAAGCCCTAATTCTCTTTTCAAACTCTTGTAGATCAATAGTCTCTCCAGTTTTAGCATGAAAACCATATTGAAACCAATTCGGTTTATTAGTTAATACGTCTATCGCTTCCTTATTCAAACTTCTCATGCAACTAGATCTTCAACATTGATACCTAATTCTTTCGCGCGCAGACTTAATCTAGCCTCACTCCTTTTCTTCAATACATAAATGCGTTGACGAGAAATTCCAAACTCATTGCCAATGGCCTCAAGTGTAGATTTCATTCCATATGCAAAGCCATGAGATCGATACAAAATATATAGATCTCTATCGCCCAAGACTTCAAGCAATTCGGCTGTTAAACCAAGTTTATTCTCAAGTTCACATTCTATAGACTCACGTCGTACTTTCAACGAAAAATGAATTTGTTTATTGAGCTTATTAGACATAAATGGTTTGAAATAATGTACAATCATTAAAGCTAGAGAGTTTTGATTAAAAAATGTAAGGCTGCATAAGTAGGGATGTTGTCAACCCCCATTTAAATTTTTAGGCAGCATTTGACCAATTCCAAACTTCAGTCAACTCACTCAAAGCATGCTCTTCCAACCACTCAAAGTATTCGAAAGCTCCTTCGTCCCAAGGTTCAATACCCACCTTTAAACAAGATGTTGTGAAGTGAGAGTCACTCATTAAACCCGCCTTGTAACGAAACTCTTTCGAATCAAGTCCTAGTCTAATCCAAGAAAGCTGTTTAACGTGAGGCTGAATCAATTCCAACAGAGATACCACACCATCGTAATAGGTTACCACAGTCAATGAATGTGTGGGACAAGACTTAATCACCTCCACCAAATCTTCGTAAGTGAAGTAGTCTATTGGCATGAACCAAAAAAGACTACCACCCTCCTTCGCTAACAACCTGTAATTGACTAAAAACTGAAACTCTTGATCCACTGATAACTTGCTTTGATATCAATTTAATACGAGGTGTGCAGGTTTAGCGCATAAATTTTAATAAATCTGTTTCATTCGATTTCTCGAGATCAAATAAGTCGGTACCGAGCTGAAATCGTGTAAATTCAAAGACTTCACTGTCAATGACTTGGGAAGAATAGCTTGTGGAGTTCTTTTAACTTCCTTGAGCTGACTCACAAAATACTTATGAGCCAAGTCAAGAAAGTTTACGAAACCCGTAAATTATCTAGAATTATTGAAAGATAAATCCGAGATACGTTTGAGGTTCACAACCCTATCAACTAAATCATCTATGCTTTCAAATCGATTAATCGTCACCTCTTCAGGGTCATAGATTTCTCTTAACTCTTCAAGAAATACTTCATGAGTCCAGTCATGATGCTCAATACTACTAGTAACCTCCTTATCTAGAAAATCTAATTCTTTGGTCATCAACTCTACAGAACTCATAATTATAACTCTTTAACGTAAGCGCGAGCATCCTTTCGGATGCTCGAACTACTAGTATTGATACCGTATTTCTTCCAAGAATCTAAAGTCTCTAAGTGACTAATACATACATCATACACCAAATCATGAGAATACAGGAAGCGTCTACCCTTGTATGTGCCACGCCGAAATTCAACACAAATCATCTGCCCTAGACCTCTCTTAGATTCTGCAATCACAAAGTTGTTTAGGTACACCCAGTTCTTATCGTCAATATATGCCTGTTGTTCTTTAGCACTTTCTTCAATTTGTAAGGCTGGATGATTCGAATTACTGAGATAAGGTCTGGGTATCGATGCACCCTTAATATGAGACTTCGAGCCAATAGTACTCGATTGATCGAGCTCATTAAATTTAGTAGCCAAATTGAGCATTTTAAATGCTTCGCGAAGCGATCTAACAAGACTTAGAAGAGAGCTCTCATTGAACTCATCATGATGTGCTATTTTATTCCTGTAATCTCTTATTGAAGAAAATAATTCGAGTAAAACTTGCTGCTTCAACCAAGCACCGTTATCAAAACTATTAGAATAGTTAGTTACCAAAGCAGGTATTATATTATAGTCAATGCTTTTAGTCTCTTCAAATTTAGGGTAGTACTTTCCTTTGCGATTGATGAATTCCTTTTTCCACCCTATTCCTTTAGTCTTGTTTAATAGACTTTCGATGCCCATACGTAGCACCTCGATATTATTATCTAATAATTGAAAACCTTTTGATCTTGCGGTTATCATTCATCTATGGTTTGAATATTTATAAGCTGTTGTAAGTTAATTAAGAATGGTGCTCCTTCCAATTTCGTTCATTGTTGAACTTGGAATACTTGTAATTGTTGTACATCCGAAATTCAGACATTTCATTTTAAACGTTTGAATTCTTTGAGATTTTCAATTACCAAGAGGACTATCTATTAGCGAAGAATATCATTGTGGCTTTATCTTCAGCCTCACCATAATTCCTTGTCTAACACATTATATTACCTACCCAACTTTTGGTGAAGTCCTCAAAAAGAATAAGTCAATAATTCTATTGGAGTTTTTGACTATTCAAAAGATAAAACTCTTTAGCTTGATATACTTGAGAAAGACTTGGTGCTACACCTTTTTCCAAATTCTTACCAATTGACGTAAATACACTGGAGTATTTGATCCCTTTTGCACTAGCTATATCGGAGGACTTCTGAAATTCACTGAGGATAGTAATCTTATTTGATATTGAATTACTGTATTGCTCAATGATTCCACTTAATGAATTCATCAAAGAATCATCACTTGCACTTACCGTATCACGAAGCAATTTCGGCTGATTTATTCTAATTCTTTCTAATAACTCTTCAAGAATTAAAACACCTTGCTCTCCGATGTCCTTCCTCATTTTCAAGGCATGTAAAACCTTCGTAATCTTTTCTTCCATGTGAAAGCTTAATGGCGGTTGAGCACAACGTAGGATATTTTTAAAATACGAAGGCCCCTTAGATGCAAATTCAATTGTTTTAATTATTATCGAAAAATCCACCTCATGATTATTTTTCCGTGAATTCTTTTTCACTTTTTTAATCCCATACTTCTCTACAAACTTCTGCGCGTTTTGATTTGAGAAGAATTGTCTTAACTCGCTAGATCTAGATATGTCTGTCCACAATTGCTCTTTTCTGGCGTAAGTCCCATAATCATCTGTTTGTGCATAATCTTTAATGAGTTGATTCATCAATTTCATTAAGTCGAGAAAGAATGAACGCATGAAACTATCTAATTCTTGGTTCTTCCATAATATCTCAAGATCGAAATCAAGTTTTTTCTTATCTGCATTCATGAAAAGGTAAACTGCCGATATGCTATACGGAATTACCGCGGAACGAAGCTGACCTATTGCATTTTTACCTGCTCCATGAAGTATTTCAAGTTCTCTGAATAAAATTATACGAGCTATTAACTTTTCATAAAAATCACGATCAATTATCTGAGGCTTCTTGCTATCACCATCTCCAGATATTTCCTCAATGAAATATCTAAATACCTTTACTCCTCCAAGCTTAACGAGAAACGGATTTAACCCCCATGCCGTGTAATATTTCCCTAACTGTTCCTTAGAGAATCGCCTATAGCTTGGATACTCTTTTTCAAGTTTATTCTTGTTGCCCCTAAGCTTTACAAGCGTCGCAAATTCACCCCTAGCGAGATCAAAATACCATTTGTTTTGGTTAGGCGCAACGACACTTCGACTTAATGTCTTTATAGCCTTAAGTTCATTATTCGATGTTTTAAGATCAACCTTGGAAACTTTTGACTGAGTATTCGAGAACCGACTAATATTACTTATCAACTCATTTAATTCTTCATCCGAAACATCCTTTGCTATATTAATTTTCGCCATTAAATTGATCTTACTAATGTCTAGTCCGTCTTTTGCGGAAAAATAGATTCCAGCAGTAGTCTGCCCTCCATTCACAATTTGAAAATCTGTAATTGACTGGACATATAGTTTATCCTCTTTCATTACAATTTCTCCGGCTGAACCAGTAATTGTTAAACCATTGTTATATGCAATAAACTTCTCAGGAGCCGTTCTGATCGTATTACGCATTTCTCTATTTGCTTCAACTTTGAAGTTGAGAAATGACCGAACGTTCTTCTCAAGTAAACGAGATGATTCCTTTCGATATAAGTTACAAAGTCCTGCGGCCGGCAATACGCACAAATAAGATTCAAAATGCTTTTGTTCTGCTGCTTTTAGGACCTCAATGTGCGAACCGAATGTTTCTTCAAATGAAACTTTCAATGGGTCTGCGTTTCCTTGTGACACGCTTACTTGATATAAATATCCTATATCAATCAGCTTGTACTGAATAAGAATTTCTTTAGTTAATTTCTCCCTATTCTTCGCATAAGAAACCTTTAATTCTTCATCATCAAAGAAAAACCTTTTGGGCGTCTTTTCTTTTCCTCTGCTCTCCACGGAAATCGAGGTACTTAGTAAGATTACTTCAATTACATCTATCTGATCAACGTAAACTGATGATCCTAGTTTGTGACATAATACTGCAAGCGGATCAGAGTCCTGTATTTCATCGTTCAAGTGACGTTTAACAGATTTCTTTATAAAGTCCAGTCCGGATTTTAATAAAGAACTATGATGATCCTTTCTAGAATGAATAATTACTTCATCCGCGGCGCTCAGAGCTACTGAATCAAGATCCACAAGATATAACTGCAAACGCTCTCCTGCTTCATTTTCTGAAAATCCTACAACTGAATATGCAGAACTCGGAGGTACGATGTTGATAATTTCTGATTCTATCAACTTAGTTTCTACCAAACTAGGCAAGGTATTTTCCAAAACTGAAGTCTGAGAAATATACCCATCTTCATCCGTTGCTCCCTCCAACAGTTCTTTTCTGTATTTTAGTAGTTCGTCGATGTTCATTTCAAATCAATTGTTTCCACCAGTAAACTAGGCTTAATTGAAGTTATGGCTAGTTTATAAGTAACCCCTTGTATCGCATCATCCAACTTATTAGATATCAACCTTGGAAAATCTGTATGATCACAATTGTAAACTTGAATATTATCTGGATTAAATTGTAAATGATCGTAAGCAGCTACATTAGTGAAATTTAAATTCTTTTCAGCAAGTGCATCGGAAATTATAGTGATGGATCCTCCTTCTACAATAGTTTTATCTCGAATACGATCAAGAATCTGCTTTAATGTATCTCCTAACTTTTTGACATGTACGATTGAAACAACGGCAAGCTCCAAAGCCTTCCCTTCTTCAGTTTCTAATTGATATTCAGATGCAATAGTAATTATATTACCATTCTTTCGTTTCGTCTTTACTTCGACATTTTTCTCTATGAAATGGTAGTCTTGATTGGCATCATAAGGTCCTTTCCAGGATTGCAAAATCTCATTAATAGGACTCGTTGAAGTATGCAACAGATTTTCGAGGTAAACTAACTCACCATACAAACCTTGGACAACTTCATCTGAAAGAAAATCTTTTCTCTTTGACTTTAAAAAATCTGACCAATAACGTACTGTATTGATAAACATTTTCGTCGCCTGATCTTCACTATCAATATCCTTGATCGTTTCGTACAGGTTGACAACCAAATCGGAGAAAAGATTTTCAAAAAAAGGATCCTTTAATTCCAAAACCAAATCATTGTCTGGGCTTGAATTATTATAGTACGTTTTTAGATTTTCCTTTTCTTCTTCTTGAAACTCGAATTTTAACTTATTCTTAAGCTTGAGGAGAACACAACGACTACCCTCTCTTGTTATACCTATCATAAGATCTGGTTTGCACTCGAAACTAATCGTCTGTCTCGCATACAACCCACCACCCTTTGGAGCTGAAATTAACTCCCATTTTTTATTTAGGTGTTGCCCTGTCATAATACATTATTTTATTCGCTAAGCTCTTCATCAAACTCTTCATCACCAGAATCTCCTTCGATTTCAATGAGCTCATTCAGTAAGGTCTTTTTATTCCATTTCTTTTTAAGATCTATTGAGATATTCTTATCCTCCACATATTCTTTCAATTCCTCTAGGTTCATATCCTCAATATCCTTTACCAGGTGACGTGTGACGAAACTTCCACCTTCCACATCTCTGATATCCGGGAATCCAAGTGCAAATCCAATCAAAGGAATATTTAATCCTGCTAATTCCTGCTTTTTGCCAAATTCCCTTAGCTTCTCTTGATAAGCTTTAGAACTCACGTTATCATCAAAAACTTTGTTTAATTCCAGCGGGTATATCATTAAAACCCCAGTTGATTCATCCATGAATTTCCTATATTGAAAGTCCGGAATCATGGTTGTTTTTGCCTTTTTACGCGCAGCGACGGGATCATCTTTATACTTTTTGAATAAAAGCTCTTTTTCTTTTTCAATTCTAAATTCGGTTTCCGCTTCTTTTCTAACGTCCTTATCCAAAGCAATGGCAAAATCAGAAGCGCTTATAATCTGCGCATTCTTAACCTTGAATACTTTGCGCTCAAACAAATATTCTTCCGCTCCAGTACGTTCAGCAGGGCCTCGACGAACAGTTTGTTTGACTTCTACACCAATCCCCAGGACATCTTTATTCAATGGGCTTCCTTCACCTTTTTGAGCATCTTTTACCGCAATGATCCAAGTTGTCAGTTTACCTTTCTCTTTGCATTCTTCTAGATAGCCTCTCAAACCAATTATATTCAAGTTTAGCATTGTATTTGAATCCATCTCAGCGAAATCTAAAAATCTTTTTAAGCCTTCTTGATCAGTTTTATGTATCACATACCCAGACCTTGTTTTTGAATCCCATGTCAAATCCTTAGCAATATTTTTAAAGGCATTACACGAATCTATTATTCTGTCTGGCTCAATACTAAATTGAGAGGATTGCTGAATACGACTACCAAAGTCAAGGGTCATTTTGTTGAGATTCCTCAAGAAATTACCTCTTGTAAGCTTAATCACATCTGGATTGTTTTTAATCCATATTGTAAAATCTCTCGGCGTCTTATTAGGAAGTTTAGACAGCTGTTCAAACTTTTGTTCAAGATCTTCAATAATTATTGAGGCCTCATTGAACTTGTCAATATTCTCTTTTATAGTAAATAGCTTGCAGCAATCCAGATACCCTATGCGATAGCCAAACCACCTTCCCATTTGCATGAGGGTATCTGCATTATCTGTGGCTCTCAAGAAGTAATTAATCGTGAGGCCTTCCAGCGTGAACCCTCTGGATAATCGATTACCACCGATTGCAATATATTTTTTAGGCTCATAATCAGGAGCTCCTACTGAAGGATATATAAGATTTCTTCCTTCCGGCGAGCTATTTACAGCTCTTACCTCGATACCATCTATAGCTCTTGACAAACCACTTTTAATTTTATTTTCAAAATCAACAGGAGTCATATAGTCATCACAATACCGATTGGGATCAAGATACTTTTCCTTTATTGTTCCAACGATGTGAGCGTAATGATGATCCCAGGTAAATTTGAATTCTTCAAAAATGGGTGATGAATAACCTATGCTAATCTGATAAACTAAATTTTCAACATACTCAAGTAACAAGTCCCTCGTTCTATTTTGCCAGTCACCAAAACGACTAATGTGGACTAGCATTGTATTGTGCGGCTGATAGAATTTTGAATTCCTCATTTCAAAATCCCTAGAATCTCGAATTGCAATAGCCAAAATGAAGCAACGGACTGCTTCTTTTAAGGATTCAGGAAGGACAGTAGGAAATTTATCATACTTGCTCGCTGCTCTAGTGCCTCTTTCTTTTGAGATTGTAGGCTCCAAGGGATCTGTATCTTTCCAGAATCTTGGAGGGAAAGATTTTAAGTAGTCACTGCTAGGAATTGGTTTTGCTATTAGAGGACCGATTTTTTTAAACTTGGAATCCTTTGTATCGAAAAACTGCTTGATCCCTACATATTGTGAAGAAGGGTAGAGTAACTCAATGAAATCATCGGGAAAGAGATCTTCAGATAGGGTGAACTGAAACTCTACTCCTTTTGACCTAACAATAAATGGAAGAGCAGGCTCTTCGTTTTTATACTGAAGAATATTTGCGAAAGGAGTTGCTGTATATCCGACATATGTCTTTTTCTCAAATAACCCAAGAATTGCCCTTATTTCCTTATTTATTTTGGTTGCGTACTCCCTTCCCTTATGCCCCATGTTGTTCAGTGAAGCATTATCGGCTTCATCGTCTATAATTAACAAAGGGACTTTGATCTGCGGATGGTCATTATCAACCCAATCCTTTAACCAGAGTAGTATATTTTTAAGAACCGAAACATTCTTTTTTATAACAAGAACATTGTATTTCTCAATTTGTCCACTAGCTCTCGCTATCTGTTGGTTGAAATCTGTTTCACATGATGTAATTGAATTAACTTCTACTTTTAGCTTTTCCATCCTGCAAACTTTGCCAACGCCTATATATTCTTGACCTATTAATGGCCCTATAACTTCCTTCTCAAGTCTTTTCTGCGTTTGCGACCGAAGATCTTCCGTTATACCCGATAGAACGATTACCAGTTTATAACCCATGTCAATCGAGCTATTTATTACACCATTGAAGTGAGCTGTTTTACCCGATTGTACACTTCCCACTACCATTCCTCTTTTAAAGAATGGCTTCGCGTCCGTTGGATCACCAAATCCTTCAAGAATACTCAAGGTACTTTTCTTAACTTCTTCGATTTCCTCTTCAGACCTGCCAGCATTTGAGAGATATTTAAAATATCTTTCCCTGTAACTTTCGGTTGGTCCTTTATCCCAATCAAACTCGACAAACTTCTTTTCATCCAGCCAGGTCTTTTTAGATTTTTTCAATGTAGTGCTCGAGGATGCCTCAATTGTGTTCGAGGCTGAAAATTCTCTTAAAGCCGAGAAAAAATAAGAATTAAAATCAATGCTAGCGGTCTCTCCTCCCCAGATAGTTTGTCCCATTTGAATCTGCATTGTTTCATGCATATCAAACAAGGTTTTAACCTTTGCTTTCAATTTAGGGTCATCAGTAAATTCGCTCGTTATGATTTGATTATTACTATGTTTAAACTGCTTGGCAAAACCACCAATTAGATTTCCAATGTACTCAATTTTATTCCTCATAAAGATTTGAGTATTGTAGTTAGTTCTTTAGGTAAATTAGTGTGCTTGAAACCCAAATCGAAGAAAGCAAGCTCTTTAATTTTTTCTTTATCAAAGCCCGCCTCTTTCAATTGTTTGATGTAGTTGATAAGTAAATCAATGTCAATTTTGTCCGTTTTTTCGATACCTACAATCTGTGTATCCTCATACTTATCAAGCATTCTATTACTTGAGACGTTGATTAAATGCATAATAAGTCTGAATTGCTTCTTCTGTTTTGAATCTAAGCCTTCTGCAAAAGTTTTTATCCCGGGATATTCTGAATTCAATTCGAGAATAGCTCCTTTTTTACTTGTTATTATCTTATTGAAGAGAGCCTCCTTGCTGTCATTTCGAGATGTACTCACATCACGAATACCATGGTTGAAGTACTCTTTTTTAGCTTCTGTTCTCAATTGAGCTACCTTCTCCAGAAAGCCTCTATTTAACTCGAACGGGATTGAAATTTTTGATTTTGCTACATTGAGTTGTAGTATATCATCGTTGATATTCCCAACATCAACTTTCAACCTGGCCAGTTTTAAATTTGCTTGTCGTTTAATAAGTCCGTTCCATCCACCAAAATAGATAACGCGCTCACCTCTGTAAATATATAGTCCCTCTAGGTCCATTAGGTTTCTATTCGGTGTTACCCACCCCCCATGTTTCTTCTCCTCCTTTATGGCTATCGAAGGCAATACAAAAGCTTCAACTCTGAATACGTCGTTTTTATATGACCTCTCGAATACACCTAACGACCTAAGGTCTTGCCTCTCTCTTATTGGAAAGGGATCAAAGAAATCCACCAACCAATTATTGATTCTAATTTGTAATGGCTTTTCTTTTCTTTGCATAAAGCGATGGAATACAATTCCCAGATACTCTCTAGTAGTTTTATCCAACTGCTCAATTAATGCCTTTGCTCTGTTTTCACGCTCAATGAAATTCTGAAACTTATAGAGCCCCTGCCATACAATCAACGTACTGGGCTCATAATCAGAAAATTGTTCACCAAAATTATTTGTGCAATCTCGGTAATCATTTAAGACTTGATCAATTTGCTCATCCGTGTTTACAATAATTCTCCACTTACCACATTTTCGAAGGTAATCCACATCCCAGGTTCTTGCCGAATATGTACCATTCTCTTTACGGGATATAACTGTGAATTTTCTTGTCTGAGAAAATGAGGCCGTTTTTAAACCAAGACCAAATCGCCCCAGATCTGTTTTGTCGCGTTCTCTCTCTACTGAGCTACTGGGAAACTTCATATTCGCAGCCAGTTCATCGGCTGTCATACCATCTCCATTGTCTGTTATGTAAAGACTGATGTCATCTGTGTTCGCTACATCTGTAAGAATCTCTATTTTATCTGCACGCGCCGAAATTGAATTATCAATCAGGTCGGCCAATGCCGTTTCGAGTGAGTAACCTTGCTCAGCGATTGACTTTATCAAGTATTCCGGATTCGGATTTGCTTGTTCAAAATCAAGCTTCTCCGCGATTTGCTCTTTCATATTCCTTTAAACCAGTTTTAGTGATGTTCCAGTCGTGCCGTAATTCCTGTTTCAGTTTATTAGCCTTCAAACCACGGTGATCTTTCTCTTTGCCGTCATTCGCCTCATCTTTTTCCAAGGCAAGAATCAATTCCTGTTTTTCTTCAGCAGGACAAAAAGAAACACCCAGTAATAATTTAAAGTGGTTGTCAATTGCTTCCTTAAAATCCGTTTTAGGTGTGAGACAATAGAAAATATACCTCGAGTCAAGAAATCTAATAAATTCCTTTCTGAACTTGGCCCTAGTCTCTTTTTTAAACATTTTTAATCTGGAATTTCTTCTTACAAAAGTCTGTAGTGCAAACATGAAGTTAATTCTATAGGACAATGTAAACATTGTGTCTCTGTCGAACAATCTATTATCCCAATGGGCTGATCTCTTGACAAAGTCCTTCTCCTCTTTTGTTAAACCAGTATCAGTCAGTTTCAATCTGTCATCGAAAAAAGCTGAAATAAAGAAGTTAGGCGATGGGTGATATCCATCCGTTAGTTTATCCTGATAATTTAATTGGTCAGTGCCAGAACCTTTTCTGAATAGATCAAGACTAAGTGCTAGAACGTTTCTGGCATATGTAAACTGCTTATACGAGGAATAAGGATCAACCGTCGTCTTATCGGAGTAATATTTACTATCGGCAATAAAATAGATATCCTCTTTTTTAAATACACCAGATTCTCTGTAAATGTGGTCAAGCTGTTTATTATCCGGCTGACTTTTCATCTTTTTGATTTCCCCCTCCGCTCTATCACCAATTAAGTGATCAATCATTTCTTCAAAAACACGATTGAAATCTTTAATCAACACATACTCTTCTTCAGCTTTACCAACGCGAGACCTAGAAATTCGTTCGAAATACAATGATAGTAACTCATGCAACTTCAGCATTTTATCATTGAAATACCTATATCTAATTGTTTTAAGGTATCGATAACCTTTACGTTCTAATTTTCTGTATTCCGACCCTGTAATCAAATCGAAATTTATATTCATTTTAAAGCCAAACCCATACTTACCATTAAGATGATTCAGAACAGAAAAAAACATACGAATCAACTCCTCGTCGTAATCAATCGTTTTCTTTTTGGAGTACACATCAAAATAGACAGGCTTGTAATCAACAAACACAGGAGTTTTTCGTGCAATAGTTTGACTCCATTTTATGCGATGTTTCTGAGAATTCGAAATTCTGGAAATAAAGGTGAAAAGATTTCGGTTTTCTTCATAGAACAACCTTAAAGCTTCTATAATTTCTAACTCCGTCAAGGAATGATTATCCTTTCTGGAAATTACAGGGTTTACACTTCCTGCCTCACTGATACTTTCTTTATCGCAACTCTTCCTATATTTATCGATCGCGCGAAATAACCAGACCGACATTTCATATAATAATGGACGCGTAATGGATTGCTCACCCAACTGATTCAACTTTTCATCTTCAAGAACATCTATTATACTGTCCGGTTTGAAATATCCAAAAGCTTTCGGATTCTTACCGTTTGCGTCATACTTCAAGAAAACCTTGGGAAAAATCATTATGGGTTCTTCAAGAGTACCATTTGCACTTTCCCGACAATAATAACCTACGTAATTAATTTTTTTCTTCTTGCTGGTTTGCGAAACGGAATTATAAAAATGATGACTTAATACACCTTTCAGTTGGTTCGGGTCATAAGGATATTCTTCAAAAAGTATTTTCATTATTGATTTACTTTTTCTGCTTCATCATCAAGAGAATCACCATAGGTAGAACTTTCCTTCTCTTTGCTTTCTGAAAGAAGATAATCAATGAACTTTCTTGTAGTCGCTGCGTTCACTTCTCCATCTTTGAAAAAATCACTAAACGTAATCTCGTCATCCTTATTTATATAAAATATAGATTCCCCGGATCCTTGCTCATCTTTATAAATCTCTGACCATAAATAGAATACCACCTTAGAAACAAATTCCTCTTTTGAAATAGAACTCCCTAAAGAAGGAGAAACAAAACGATTCCCAAGTTGCTTATCTTCACTTTGGGTATGCTCCTTAATTTTTTCATTAACAGCCTTAATTAATTCTCCCCAATTAAAACTTCCTTCTTCACCTAGATCAATATTGAATTTAGCAGCATCGTCGTAGTTGATTGGAATATACTGCCATTCCCAACGACGTTTAAATGCACTGTCCATAGGAAATAGGGACTGATCAGATGTATTCATGGTGCAAAGAATACTCATGTTATTAGGCAAAGTCATTTTGGAGAAATCCTTCACTTTTGTCAATCTTTCGTACTCATCCAACCTATCCATTTGACCTAACTCATCTTTCAAATGGTTCTGGACATCCGGAGAACAAACTATAGGGTATTCCGAATACCCTTTATTGTTTCTATCCAATAATTGAAAAATATCTCCAAAAATTTGTGCGCAGTTACCTCTGTTGATTTCCTCTATGATCAAGAAATAAGGATCCCTTGACTTCCATGCCTCACAATAAGCTCGAATGAATGCTTCTGGAATAAATTTATAAGTAATCGTACCACCAACCACTGCAGGTTTGTATGAACCTATAAATCCCTGATAATCCAGTTCTGGATGGAATGTGACTCTTGGCCATTCATTATCATACTTCTTTTGGATATGGTGGCTCTTACCAGATCCTGGAGGACCGAAGAATATTTTTTGAATTGGCTGCATATTATTTTTTTTAGTCTCTTGCCAAAGCCTATATAGGCTATATATTTTCTCTGTAGGTTCATATTCTATTTCATAGGAACCTTGACCATAATCATTGATAAAATGTACAAACTCCTCAAAATAGGGATGGCTTTTATCGTACGGGTGAGACCACTGACCAGAAAAATATATAAACTCTTCCCCCATAAAATTATGGCTTACAGGGTTGTAACGCACTGAAGTACCGGTCTTTAACGATGTTCTGTCCTGCTCCGTATCAAAGACAGCAAATATCTTTTTTGAGCCAAAATAATCTTGAAAGCCAATAGCTTTAATTGGCTTACCATTATGGGTTCGATCGAAATAGCTCCTTTTTGCAATCAAAAAGTGATCACCAAACTCTTGATGAACTTCTTCGAAAGTTTTGAACGCGAACTCTCGAAGACTTTTCTTAACATGAAAAAGGAGTTTTCTTTCTGTATTGATTCCCTTATAGAAAAGTTGATAATAACCGTCGCGATCTTTTAAAACGGAATACTTATTTTCCGAATAATCTTCAATAAATCTTTTAAAATTATCAAATAGTATATGTGATTCATTGGATCTGGTATACTCGAATTCCGTCGAAAAATAAACTTCTTTATTATTGTAGAGAATTTGAAGAGGTTCCTTTTGATATCTGAATCTATTTGCTGATTCGATAACTTTAGCTCCCTGGCCGGGCTCAAAAAGACCGAGTAACTTTGAACCTCCAAAATAATCTTTGAAAATGACTCCTTTGTAATTAAAATCTCCAATTTTCGTATCTACTTCGTCAGCGTTATCTTTAAGAAACTGCTCACCAAATTCTTTTAAGATAATCTTAAAAACACTAAAGCAAAAAGCTCTTAAATTGCCTTGGTCCTGGTCGATTTCAATAATAATTTCTTCTTCTTGCTTTTTGAATACCAAAGAGGAATACTTAGAAATAAGAAACTCCTGCAAATTCAAACCTGAACTTTGAGATAGACCGTTAAGATAATGTCTACCTTTTGTGCTAAGATGAATGTTGAATTTGTAGGAAGCAATATGAGAGCTACCAAAATGTGCCTCAATAACTTTTAATTGATTCTCATACCAATTATCATCGAGGATGATCTTTTTCCCTTTGTGATAAACTTCAGTTTTTCCATAAAATCGGGCGAACTTCAAGGCAAAAATTAGGCTTGCCTTGTCTATTTTAACTTCAACTTCATGAGACTCCTTTGTCCAATTCCAATCTAACTCGTCGCAAATTTGATTTGGAATTAAAATTTGACCATCATCACCACTTCTTTGATTATTAGACAGTACATATTTACAATCTGCATCCGACAGAATCTTTCTTCCAATTTCAATCATAATTCAATTTTCAAATATGGTTCTAACACATCCATAATTACAATAAAAGCTTCTGTGTCTGAATCAAACTGTTGTCTTTGCTTTACCCCATCCAATTTTGTACTCAATAAATCAAATAACTCAGATCTGAATTCAAAGAGAACGAATACCAAATGCTGATTATTGGTCGCAAACCATAACAGATACCAGTCCTTCTCTCCTCCAGTCTTGACTGCTACTTTTCTTATTTCTCTAACGACAGAGTTTAGGCCCTCTCCCTCGAATGTCAACTCTTCATTCGCACCTTTCCTGATCTTCGGACTCCGAAACGTTCCATCAGGATTTTCAATGTAATCCAGCAAGCACAATAATTTCTTTGTCTCTGTTTCTGTGACGAAATAACAGAAATCTATAAGGTGAAGATCATCAATACAGGAAAGTGTGTTTTCAAAAAGACCAATATGAGTTTGGTTACTTGTTAAAGAAGCTCCAAGATCAGCTTGAGATAATTTCTTAATCCCAATAACTGCATTTTTATGAGGCTCGATCTTATCCATTCAGAATTCCGTATTTATGATTCAGATAATGCAACAATCCATAAACAGTATTCACACTAACAGCATTTCCTGCCTGTCGATATAACTGATGATTACTAACTCCAGCTCTTCGTGCATTTTCGACATCCTCTTCATTAAACCCCTGCAGCTTAAAAGCTTCTTCTGGTGTAATCTTTCGGATTCGATGGGTTGCCTGCTCTTCTTTAGAAAAGTCTTGCTGAAGGTATACTTCCGGATCAAGAGCAGCCAGGAACTCATCTGAATAATAATTATCCTGGCAAGCTCGGTGCATTTTAACCATACTTGCTGTCAGGGGCCGGGCTGTCATCTGATTAATTTCGGATTTCGATTCAAAGTTCTTACTTCCATTCGCCAGAATAGTTGGTTTTATTCGCTCAGACAGATAGTATTTCTGATCAACTTCCATGTTGAGTATGCCATCAAGAACATTCCGATAACGATTCAAAGAGGTCTCCCCATTCAGCTTACCCGAAATTCCAAGAATCTCCTCTCGACAGAGTTTAACCGCCTGTCCTTCTTGAAGATGATCTCTATGTATTCCAAAAATGAAAATGCGACGACGTGTCTGTGGTAAACCAAAATCTTTGGTATCAAGAACAACCGAGTCTACCTCGTAGTTCGCGTCTTCAGATAATGCCCTCATCACTTCTCGGTATGTTCTTCCCTCATCATGAGTCTTCAGGTTCCTCACATTTTCGAGAAGTATGTAATTCGGATGAGATTGGTTGAGTATATCAATAATCCGGTAAAAAACTTCACCGCGTTCATCTTCAAAACCACGTTTCTTGCCCATCATACTAAATGCTTGGCAAGGGAATCCACCTGTCAGTAGTTCAAACTCCGGAAGCTCATTTAATCTTTCATCACTCACGAACTTCTGAATATCTCCAAGTTCAATCTCACCCTCAGTTTGATAAATTGCTTTGTACGACTGAACAGCATATTTATCTATTTCTGAAAAACCAACACAATTAGATTCTTCATTATTATCCTGACAGAAAAGATCAATTGCTCTTCTGAAGCCTCCGATACCAGCAAATAATTCCAAATGAGTCATCCCTGTCTTAATGTAAGTGTTTCATTATTTGCTCGCCAAGTACTTGGGCTAGCTTGACAGGTACAGCATTTCCAATTTGTGCATACCAATTGTTGTTTGCTCCCATAAAGACGTAGTCATCGGGAAATGTCTGTATTCTAGCCGCTTCTCTTGGGCTCAATCCACGTGGCTGGGTCGGATGAATGTACATGTTACAATCGAATTTCATATGAGAAGTTATGGTCTTGCTTACTTCACTTTCGTTCAATTTGAAATATTTATCCTTAAACATATGGTTTCTGCTGCTGTAAGGCATAATATCCCCTATAGATGGATGGAGAGAATTCGCTCCTTGTGGAAGGCGAGAGAAAATTTCCACATCCCGTTCATTATTAAATCTGTTAGTATGATTTGCTAAATATTCTGAGGATCCGCCAATTAATCTGAGAAATTCATTCTCGGCTTTTATGCCTTCTCTGAACTTATATCCTATTCTTTCACTTTCTAAAGCAGATTTATTCTTTTCTTTTTTCGGAAACAATTCTGGTAGACCTTCCAGTGCATCCTTCAAAACATATTGTTTAACATGCTCCTTAATTTTGGCTATATCACTCACCATCTTATCCATATCAACTTCTTTAATCCTAGTTCCAATGACAAAAACTCTTTCCCTATTCTGCGGCACCCCAAAATCTCGAGCATTAAGAAGAAGCATCCGAATAGTATAGCCTTCACCTAAAACAGATCCAAAGTTTTCTACAATTTCCTCAACCTTGTTCATCATACCTCTTACATTCTCCATAATGAAAAACTTAGGGCGCAATTGACCTAATAATTTTAGAAATTGCTTGTAAAGATCATTCCGAGGATCATCGAGAATACGTTGACGATTTGCCATTGAAAACCCTTGACATGGAGGTCCTCCAACTATTAGATCCAAATCTTCAAATTGCTTTTGGCTCAGAAAATCCACGTCTTCTATTAATTCTTTAATATCGCCACAGAAATAAGAATTGAGTGATAAGTCATGATTAAAATAATATGTTTCCGCAAACTTTGGTTCAATTTCATTGATTAACACTGGTTTAAATCCAGATTTAGATAGACCTAAGCTTAATCCGCCGCAGCCTGCAAATGTGTCAATAAAACGAAAATCAGACTCGCTATTACTTCCCGTTTTGATCAAAAACTTCTTTAGTGTTTCAGAAATAGTTTGACCGTTTACATCTAACGTATAGTAGAGATCATTTAATTTATTCCATACTACGTCTGTTAGTTCTTCACGATAAATATTCGATAAAACTGTCTTGGGAGCCCTTTTTACAGACACATTTTCAATAATAAGCAGCCGCTCAATATCAGCGATCATTTTAATCACCTTGTTTCGGTAAGACTTTTTAAAATATTTATGGTAAAAATCAATCATTATTAAATTTTTCGAGAAACATACTATTACCCAGTAATTTTTAAAATTGTTTTTGAATACGAAGCAATGATACTCTCTAACTCCAGATTTCTAATAACCTTTACCTTCACTTTACACTCTTCATCATAGTTTTTCTGACTATGATGAATAGGTTTGGTCTTAACATAAGGATAGGTCTCGGGAGCTAATTGTATTTCTATTTCTTCTATCTCTCCGTC
>Ga0206126_10002508_pt1 | contig 19807 bp, 23 predicted proteins | sample Helgoland_Spring_5_FD_148621 | JGI IMG/M metagenome (GOLD analysis project Ga0206126, IMG submission 148621) | Pelagic subsurface seawater microbial communities from Kabeltonne, Helgoland, North Sea - Helgoland_Spring_Bloom_20160412_1 | ecosystem: Environmental > Aquatic > Marine > Epipelagic ...
TCAACAGCCTCAACCGTCTCAACAGCCTCAACCGTCTCAACAGCCTCAACCGTCTCAACAGCCTCAACCGTCTCAACAGCCTCAACCGTCTCAACAGCCTCAATCGTCTCAACAGCCTCAACCGTCTCAACCGCCTCAACCGTCTCAACAGCCTCAATCGTCTCAGTAGAGTTTGATGCGTCGATAAATCTACGTTCCGCATTTCTTTCAACAAGTTTGTTGAATTGTTTCAAAACCTTATCATTCATCAACATTTGAGTAGTTTGAAGTTCAATAAACAAATTGTTAAGTGAAAGATATCTGTCTTTTAAATGAGTGTTAGAATTCGTAATCTCATTGTTAAAACTATTAAACTTACTTTCGATAATTTTAATACGTTTATCATGCTGTTCAACAACCTTCTTAATAGCGACAACGTCTTTTTCCAATTGAGATGTTTCTCTTGAATGTTGTTTAGAGTGATAAGATGGTGGTTGTATCATCTGGTTATTATTTTCAACAACTCCTTGAATACTTCTATTTTCGTTGAGTGCATCAACGTTCTTTTCTAGCTCGGCAACCTTGTTCCATATAATTTTCATAGCAGTATCAATGTTCATACGATTACCAGGAACATTACCAGGAACATTACCAGGAACATTACCACTAGTAGCTCTATTAGCATTGGATGTATTTGTACGTCTACTCATAATATATATAATATAATACACACTCTTTTTAAACTACTTATTTACGCATTTTCATTTCTATCTTTGAATGAAATTTGTAATCACGAACCTCAAAATTTTCAAAAGAAATAGAATCAACATCAGTTATTTTTTCATTTAAATGAAGAGTTGGAAAGGGGTAAGGCTTACGCGTAATCTGTTCTTTAAGTGAATCGATATGATCATCGTAAATATGAGCATTAGACAAAAAATAAATAAATTCGTGAGCTTCTAAATTACATATCGAAGCAATAATGCGCGTAAGAGCTGCGTAAGATGCGATATTAAATGGGACACCTAATCCAACATCACCACTTCGTTGATAAAGACAACACGATAACTTATTTCCATCAACCACATTAAACTGACACAATACATGACATGGGGGTAATGCCATTTCATTAATTTGACATGGATTCCAAGCACTCATCACTAAACGTCGAGATGTACGAGTTTCCGGATTTTTCAACTGTTCTATAATATAAGCAATTTGATCAACGCCCTTTCCACTATAATCTGTATGGCATGTATCATATGAAGCATTAAAATGTCGCCATTGGTGACCATAAACAGGACCTAAATCATCTTCTTCTAAATGTTGGAGGCCACGAGAATCCAAGAAATCACGTGAGCCATTATCATCCCATATATGAACATTTTGTTCCTTTAAGATCTTGTTATTGGTTTTTCCACCTAAAAACCATAAGAGCTCTTTAAGACATGTTTTCCACGCTAGTCTCTTTGTTGTAAGAAATGGAATAGTATTATTATTTAGGGAAAAACGCATGGAAGCACCTATATGAACGCGAACATTGCCATTGCGACCCTTTTCATCATGGCCCTTTTCGAGAATAGTTTTAATTAAGTCTAAATACTGATTTTCTTCATGAGAAGTCATTTATATTATTATTAAAACGCTTGTCTTTATTTAATTTCTCATTATACATCATATGAATACCGAAGAACTTACAGTGAGTTCAGATATGAAAAAAACAACATTCATTCAACATGTTTTTAATTTTAATGATGAAACAAAGTCAGATTTACTTAATATCTTACAATATTTAGTTATCTGTATTGTTCCTGTTGTTATCTTAAACAAAGGTGTTTCTAAGATTATACCAGATGTTAGCGAAGAAAAATCATCTTATGAGATGCTTGCGGAGGTTTTAGGCCAGTCTGCTCTCACACTTTTAGGCGTATTTTTTATTCACCGATTCGTTACCTATTTCCCAACATACAGTGGTAAGTCATACGCCTCATTCCATGTAACAAACATTGCTATTCTTTTTGTAGTGATTGCTTCGAGCTTTCAAACACGTATAGGAAATAAGATTAATATTTTAATTGACAGATTTTTTGATGTTGTTGAAGGGCGCACAGCTTTACGTGATGATGATAAGAGGGAACATGAAACTGTTTCAAAAAATGCTCAGCACCCACAAATGATGGGACAACATCAACAAAGTCGTGCTGACGTTCAACACATGCAGGCTCCTCAAACACATATGCCAACCTCCGGTGCCACTGATATTAGAATGTTAGAGCGTAGTGGAATGGGAGGAGCCGTTCAGTCGCCTCAAAACCCAAACACTGATTTTAATTCTATGTTCGCTGGTCCTAATAATCCATTAGTTAATGCTCAACAACCTCACATGCAGGAAGGATTTACTGAACCTATGGCTGCCAACGATTTCGGCGGTGGTCTTTTAAATGCTTATTAAATATATCATATTTTATAATAAAAATAGAATATGATGGTAATGTAATTGTAATTATAAAATGCCAAATTTTACACGCGAAAAAATAGAAAATGCGCTCGATAACGAAACAAATGTGAAAATCCTAGAATTAGATTCGATAAAAATAGCACAGGAAAAAAATGACATATTACAAAAGTTACAATTGTCAAGAGATAAGTTAAAATATTTTACACAAACATTAAAAAATTATAGGTATATGGAAGATATAGACGATATCATTTTAGGAAATTATATTAGATGGATAAATATTAGTGATCCTGACAATTTAAAACTGACAAATGGTGGATTTGTTAGTGACTTTAAGGAAACAGATGATACGATTTATTTAGTTTGTAAGAATGCCACTGGACGTTTTTTTAATGTAGACTTTAATAAGTGTATAATTTTCCAGAAGCTCAATGCTCAGGAAGAAACTTTATTAGCTGTAATTAATTATCTCAACAAAAAGTAGTAATGAAGTACGTGGTATTTGATTTAGATGAAACACTTGGCTATTTTACTGAATTAAGTATAATTTGGAATTGTCTCCAAACCGTTATGAATTTACATACACAAAAGCAATTTCATAAGTTATGTGAGGTGTTCGAAAGAGATTTTTTTCGCCCAGGAATCTTTCGCACCATGAGTTATTTACGAGACAATAGACATAGAGTGAAGGTTGTTTTATATACGAATAACACAGGTAGCATGACTTGGTTGAAGATGATTCTCTCTTATATGGAAAATAAGGTTGGAGCACCTGGCTTATTTGAGACAATTGTCCCTGGATATATACCACATGGTCCAGCAAATCAAATGCGTAGTTCTTATAACAAAACTTACGAGGAGATCAGGCGGTGTGCCAATATTCCAGCAAATGCGAAAGTAATTTTTTTTGATGATCAAGAACATCCAGGTATGTTGAATAAGAATGTGACATATATAAAAGTTAAGCCGCATAAATGTTCCCTTACAGCTAACTATATAATAAATAAATTAGGATATAATATTTCAGAAAATGCGCGTAAAATGATTCAAAGATGTATAGAGAGTTTTCAAAAGCAATATCATCATCGCTATGGTTCAACGCGAATTGCAAATAATGATATAATCAAAAATTTGCTTTTTTTTTTGAATGGCAAAAGTAAGAAACGAGGAACAAAAAAACGTCGCACGAGTAACCATATTAGAAAAACAAGAAAAAAAGAAAATACATAAAAAATTAAAATTATTTATGAACATTTTATGTAATTATCAGTAGTTTTATTTTCTGTTTAAAGCAACTTTCTCCTTTGAATAGATAAATATTAAAATCATATTCGGTATAATTTTCGATTGAATCCAAAACTTTAATACGTGATACTAATTTCATATCATAAAGATAGACACCATATTGGTAATAGCCGTCATTGCGTTTAATTTTATCAAATACAACACCTCTATGTTTTTTTTCATAGAGTTCTTGATTCTTTGTACACATTTCCAAAAGAGTACAATCACACTGCACCTTTCTAACCGCGCGAGTTGTTTTGTTAATATAATCAAGTTTATTAATCCACTTATCCATAAATCGCATAGCTCCATCTCCGAAATCCATCATCCCATGATTGATTTGAAACTGAGTCATGTTGATAAGGTCAACTAATCTCCGAATAGGCGATGTAATATGAATATAATTATCCAATTTAATAATTTCATGTGTAATGATTTGCTCAGAATGTGGTACGTAAATGCCACCGTTACAATTCCATATTTGAAGGAAGCTTGTGGCCTCTTTTGACAAATTATCGGGAATATCTCCAATCGCATTTGCTGTTGCTGCCCTATACACGCCATTTTTATATGAAATCATATCATTGCCACTGAAATGATTCATAAGGACCATTAAGTAACCAACAATATCATGACTGTTCCGAATAATATGAATTCCCTTATATTTATTCCTCAAAAGAATGACCTTTTCAAAGAGTTGTTGATAAGGCTCAAATCCATTAAGGGATGAATCATTATAACGAAAATTTTTAAAGACACGAATAGCCGAATTGTAATATTTTTTTTCAACAATCTCATCATTAACTACACGAAATTCACACGTAAACGCGAATCTTACCTGGTTTTCCACCAAACTACACAGACACTCAGATAGACAAGTGGGCAACATAGGCCGTCTTTTATCTGGCAAATAAATAGTCGATACGCGATTTGAGAAGGAATCCCACAAATTGAGCACCTCCATCCAAAGAGGTACATTCGATATGTATACGCAAATTTTATATTCATTTTCTGAAATTATTTCTATGTCAAATGCGTCATCGTAATCCCTACTGTGCTTAGGGTCGATAGCAAACACTTTGGTATCTTGGTCGATTTTATTGTGAATGGCTGGATATTTTGTCAAAATCATCTCAATGAATTCCTCTTCCGTCTTTTTCTTCAATGCCTGTGCTGCATCTCGGGTAAAATTCTGGATAGACGCGTTCAAACTTTTACAGTAAAGCTGATATTCGTAAAAACTCGGTAGATCTTCAACAGACCCCAATGTATTCGTCAGCTTACCTCGTGGATGCTTATCGGTCCACTCCAAAAATTCGAATGTAACATATTTATTCACTGGATTTTTAGAGAACTTCTGCTTTTCCTGATAGGGAACTAAAAATGTGGGCAGGTGTTTATCATCGGGTTGACATTGATAAAGCATTTTTGTTCCAACACGACCAAATGTTTTCTTGTTCGCCAATACCAATACGCCAGGGATCGACCTGTGCTGTCGAACTGGCGAATGGATAAGCGAAACACTATTAGCAGTGTAGTCTATCTCAATTTCATCTTGGTCAAAAAGCTTAGATTCAATCGGATGAAAACCATCTGGAATGGGTATCTCCCTTTTTTCCTTTGTGAGATTATACTTGCGGTACTGTCTATCGTCAACCAATAATAGACAAGTTTTTTTACTTTCGTTACCTTTCCGTAGTTCTGTCATATTAGACTCAATATGATTTCTTATTACCTTAGTTCTAGATTACTTTTTGGATTCAATTTTGTATGATGTATTATTATCTTGAATAAATTTTATTCCTAATTGTGGAAGTATGGCAAGAGTATTAATAAAGGTACGATACGAAAACATTGCCACACATCCTATCTTGTCAGGAAATCGAATAGAATACCACCAATAAGCAGGTAAAAAGATAACCGACCCCTTTTTAATAGGTAACAAAATGGTGTTAATATTTGAACTGTTAAGCATTTTCTCTCTTTCCCATATATTTATTTTGGATTCACCATTATTATCTCCATCCAAATAATGTGATAATTTAGGAGGTACTAATTTTAATTCAACATCACCATCTAAAACATAAATATAATTTCTGTAATTAAGATGATGTCTCAAAATAGTCGATGCGCCTTTACTTCCAAATATCAAATCATGGTGTGTAGAGGAGGTTAATGATGGTTTCAAGTAGATAGATAGCTCCTTACAAGCTTTGTTTTTATCTAAGTATTCAGTTTCATTTAAAAATTTTTTATTATTGAGAGAAATACCTGACTCATTAGCCAAAGTTGATAACAATACTTTATGAGGTATTTCTAAAAGTTTTTCATCCTTCATAATATTTAATTTATAGGATAAACCATTTTCAGGATTAAGAATATCACTAGTAGAGTTGCGATCCATAATAAATGGTTGCTTAAAATCCGCTACTGTTTCAAGAGTATCTTTATTAGGAACACTTATATGAGCTACATCTAATTCATTTGATGTCTTCCAATGAAATTGAAGATGAAAATATAAAAGTAAAACTATTAAAAAAATAATTAAAAATTGCCACATGTTATTCAAAAACTTATACTATTCATTATAAATATGTTTTAAAGCAAAGTCCAACGAATTTAATTGGTAACTATTTATATATAAATGGATATACAGAAAAATCTACTTGATTTTTGTGAAAAATTATTAAGAAGCACCGGATTTGATGATCAAACTATTTGCTCAATACTCAGATTTTTTCATTCTTTATTCCCATTTGCTGTTGCCTATGCAGTACTTTTTGGATCAAAAAAAATATTTTACTTTTTAATGGTTGCTAATATTATTATTTATAGCTTATTCATTTACTTTAATGGATGTATTCTTACTAGACTAGAAAAGAGATTTTGTGATGATGATTTCATTGTAGCAGATCCATTTTTAGAATTTTTCGAAATTCCTGTAAATCATGATACACGATTTAAATTTACGATTTATTGGTTTATATTAAATTTTTTCTTAGCTCTTGGAGTGTATTATTATCGCTTTATATATAAATGGCGTCCCCAGGAAGAAATAAGAACGATATAAGTATGACCTTAAATGAGTATGATGTTAAGGGATATCAGATGAATGATAGTAATACAAGCAGATTAGTTGCAAATCATTCTATGATTGATTTGGAAGAAAGTTTATTGGGCGATGGCAGTATTGTGTTTAATCCAGAAATTAAATCTACACCTAGAAAAAATAAATTCAGTGGAGGTGTTAAAAGAAAAACTAGAAGGAATAAAAAGGGCAAGAGCAATAGCAAGGGCAAGAGCAATAGCAAGGGCAAGAGCAATAGCAAGGGCAAGAGCAAGAGCAATAGCAAGGGCAAGAGCAATAGCAAGGGCAAAACTAACACTCAAAAAAGGGGGCTTGGAATTCGCACAAATACATTCAAGAAGCGTGGATTAACAATTAATCAACGAAAGGCAAAATAATTAATGGATATGTGTTGATGCTCCAACTGCTGTATCAACTTATATGTCTCAGTAAATATATTAAAAAGTATTAATAAATAATATATATTAATACTTTAATCCAAATAAATGTCATTGACTCCAATTGCCAGTATGTGTCCCAATGGCACTCATACGCATCGAAAAAACACAAAAGTAGAAAGTATTAAAAAAATTAAGGATGGTTTTACACCAGAGATGTGTATAATTTGTCATCCTAGTAAAATGATGTTAGGTTTTGGGTGTCTTAATTATCCATATAAAAATGTTTTATACTTAACACGTGAATCTAAAATTGCGTTAATGTGTGTATTTAAGCGATTTTGTGTGAATGAGCAAATTTGGATACCCCTTGAAATTCAGTGGATGATTTTAAATCTTTTTAAAATGGAAGTGAATCCTTTTCAAATTTATGATTTAGTAACGAAGACTCATTTTCAAAAATGTGGCTATTGTGGAGAGAAATTAATTGAATATCTAGATAAAAATTCTTGCCCAGATCATATGATTGTCCGAATATGAGGAAATTATTTTCCCATGTTAATGTATAATATAGTAATGAGCGTTCGATTTGAAGATGCTAAAAAATACCCATATTTAGAACTTGTTGCTGAATGGGCAATGCGGACAAATAATAATATAATACAAAATATGGGTAAAAGTGTTTTGTTATATCCAATTTTTCCAGAAGGATATAACCAATTAGACCAACAACAGCTTTCATTGGGAAACTTAGTTGTTATGAATAATTCCGGTAATAAAGAAGATAACTATGAATATAATCCTAAAAGGAACACTTGGAGTAATCTCAGATACAACCGTCAATCTAGATTTTATAATTTTAATATTGAGTATGATCCATTCTCGCACCCGGATGTGCAGGGGTTCATTTATAAAATAACTGATAATTCTGTGACTCCTAGGACGTTAGGATTTTTTTCTGTTCCTTATCAACCCGCCACTCCCTCGATACGCGCTCAAGCCGCCGGAACGCTCGATCCCGAGCCCGAGCCCGACCTTGAGCTGGATGAAGCTAATAAATTTCATCGAAAAATTATGGATATTGATAACACAAAGGCTAGATCTGGATCTCCTTCTCCAGAAATGAGTGGCGTAGGTGAAGAATGTCAAGGACCAAGTTGCGCTGTTATGGGCGGTAAGAAGAAGACCCGTCGTCATAAATCCAGAAAACAAAAGAAATCTAAATCTAAATCCAAAAGGCATAAAAAATCCAAAAAGCATAAAAAATCCAAAAGGCATACTCGTGGTCGCAAATAAACAAAATTCATATTAACATAACTTTTTAATATGAATACAAATAAATGGTGGTAGGAACAATTATAACGACAACATTGGATGTCACATTAAATTTAACACTTTGGACAGCAAAGAAATTGTATAATGGTGTCTATTATTTGGTTTATGGCGATGAGCCAGAGGATCGTAAACTAAAAAAAGAGTTAACGCAAGTAAAAAAAGAGTTGGAAAATATTCGAACCTTAATAGAAAATCAAAATCATTTGGAAGAACCGACAAGTAATACAATTGTAGCAAACGATAATATTAACGATGACAATACAATTACTGATATATAATTATAAATTATAATATTTCAGTTTTGTATATATGAAGTTAGAGTTGGAAGGAGAAGAATGTAAAGAAAGATTTGAAGTTTATGAGCGAAAAACTAAGGATAAAAGCGGGACAATGAGTGAAATGTTGACAGGAGCTAGATCGGAGAGAAAAGGATATTATCATCCAGAAGTGGATGAGTATGGAACATTTGAAGAAAAAGCAACCAAACTCCCAAAAGGATTCAAAAGAGTCACACAAAAAAGACGAGACAGATATGTGGCAGATTGGGCGTGTAAAAAGAGAAAAACACAAAAACAGAAAAGGGAATCTGCTGATAAATTAAAGGGTGCATTAGAATGGGATAAATGGTATAATGCTTCGCGAAAATATTGGCTTACCATAGACGATTTCAAGAAAATGAAAAAAGGTGACAAATTGGTAGTATTGCCACTTCATCAAAACGCATTAGATGGACCACAAACTTATTTTAAAGAGTGTCAGGCATTTAGACCAGAAAAGTTTTTCAAATCGGAAAAAGATACTATAACTTATCAAGGAAATATGGAAGTAGGGTCTAAACATCTCAATAAGCCAGACAACACATTGTGGGGTTTAGACATTGAATATGCGAAAGACAAGTGGTCAACAATATTCGATGGAAATCTTCATATGAAAAACAAATCACCAAAACATTGGACTAAATTTAGATCCACTACACCAGTCGGTTACAGAGGTCCAATGATATTATGGAACGATTTGAAAAAGTTGCCAAACTTATATTATAAAGAATAAATAGTAAAAATTGAATTTATTAGTGTTAAAATTATACAATGTATAATAATTTACCGTACCTCCTAAATGACGAACATCTATGCGAATACCTTTCATTTTGTGGATCCACACGGAAAGGATCCCGTTCCTTGTGAGATGCGAATTGAAGTAAACGAGATTGTATCCCCAAGAGAAATTGTTCCAACACAATACCAGATTGTTATGCGGTCAAACTATCCATCCAATTCTGGTGGAGAAGGAGACACGGTTCGCTCTATTACTGATGTAAAAAAGCATCCATCGCACCCGCTAAACAAACTGATGAGTATTTTGTATTTGCATGCGTTTTCGGTAGTGAAGAATGAAATGACTACTGGAATGATTAATATGATGATGAAAAACGACTGTGAATTGTCGCTCCATACTGGAACAATTACGCCGAAGAAATACCGTCGCGATATTCTGCGCACCCTGTCATCATTTATTGAATAATTATAAAATTATAAAATTTAAAAATTATAATTTTATTCAATATAAATTAATTAATATCTTTTTACTTACGTTTTTGTGTTTTGCCAACTTTGAATCCACGGCGTTTTAACATACCTTCGGCTTTATTGGCGACCTTTTTGTATGTGAAACGTTTGTGAGTTGGATGACCTTTACCCTTGTAAGATGATGCCTTTTTACCCCATTGTTTGGAGCGAACATAAGCAGCCCATAATCCCTTAGAACTGACATCACACGTGTTTTTTTTACACACTGGAAAACTATTTTCTGGTCCCAAAAAGCATTTTTTAGGACATCGTTTAGCCATAGCGGTACGCTGTTTTTGTGAGGGTTTTTGTTTGGCCCATCCCTTCCAAGGAACACTTTTGCGAGTTCCGCTACGTCTTTCCCCTTTTTTTGGTTTTGGTTTTGGTTTTGGTTTTGGAGCTGGTGGCATACTTTGATTTTTTTTTAAATTATAACGCAATTCTAATTCACCCGGATGAGCTACACCAGATGGATCTGGATTAGCTCTGACGCCTGTTGCGGCAAGTGGATATCCCAAATCAGGACGAGCCCTATCCATTCTCCAACCCTCTGTTTCGCCATGTGTAGCATTAAGATCCTCTCTATCTGGACCACCTAAATCAGGGAACGCATGTCTATCATTCTGAGCCATTATTTTATATTTATATTGAGATAAAAAAATATTTAATAGTCATCATTACTTAACTAGAATCACCGCATTTATAAGAGAGTTTGCAATTCAAAAGTTTCATTGCTTTTAATCCAGTGGGTGTATCAATTCTGACGAGGCGGTTAGTTTCAGGATTCCAAATTTTGTCTTCGGTGCTCATATGAAGCATCATAGCACGTAAAAGGTGATCGGTTGCTTTATTAAGGTATTTTTCATAAGAACCCATAGATGATGGACCACTAATCATACGTTGAACCTCCGAGGCCACCTTTTCAACGTCTTTACTTTTATAACCCTTTTCTGGTAAAATAATAGGAGCTCCCATATAATAGCTGACGTGATCATAATCATCACCATCGTTGTAAGCGCGATAGTAAAATTTGGCTAATCTTCTCAATACTTCACCCCATTCGGTTTTTGCTGCTCCACTTAACGGAACAAGTTTTTTCCAGAAGTAATCATAGTTTTTCTGGTATTTTCCTTTATCGAACCAATAAACGCCTGCGTTTGACATACTTATATATATAAGTATTTTTAATTGATATGAATGTAGTTATGATTTATATCAATTTTTTAAACTTTGCTCCATGTGGTGCGGTTGAATGGCGACACTAAAACTTCGCTTAATTTACGACGCCACCCTTCGACCTTCTTATCAAAACGAATATCCTTCTTTGTCTTTGGATAGAGAGAGTCTATTTCCATTTTTTTTCTTTCCTCTGTTGTAATTTCTGGTTTATACCCATAGCAGTTAGCCCCATATTTAACTTTTGGATTAGCAATGTATCCACCATTGACACCAGGTCGTCCACAGTCGTGTTCATGTCCCTTAATCTTTTGAAGTTTATCATAAGTAGATTTTTGAGTAGGATAAAGAGCTAACTGGTCTTTTGACCAACCATAACTACACCACTCAGCACCGTCACGTTGAGTTGCCTCAACTTCATCATATGTTGCTAAACGAGATCCATATGCGGCACAGATAGCTCGGGCATCCTCAAATGTATGCGAATTATCGGATACATGGAAAACTTGTTTCTCATATGTAATTTCTGGAACTGGTGGTTTTGGACCAGGTTGAGGTGCCACGGCCCCAATATTGCTTACCTCAATATCAATTTCTGGTTCACTGCTGAAAATTCCCTTAATACTTGTAGAAATATCAATATCGTAAAAATAACGGACACCATTAATAACAAGAAGCGTAATAAAAAGAATCCATAAAAGAGTCTCTAATAAACTTGTTGAAGAGGTACTGCTAGAAGTTGAAACGCCATCAGCAACTGAACTCATTGAACTGGCGTCATTCTTAGAAGAAAAACTAATGATAAAATAATAACCAACAATGATAACAAGCAATATACCAATCATGATAGGATTAGTTCCGTAATTATTAATAAAATCGTAATTTGGTTGAAGCCCGCTAAATGGGCTTTTATTATCCTCGGAAATATTTACGTTCATCTACTATACTATACATTTAGGCTTTTTTTTCGGTAGAAAAAAACATATGCACGGGGAGTAATTACATGTTCCTCTTTAATAGGATTAACTCTTGTGTCATTAAACTGATACCAGGTCCCCGATTTAGCTTTTACAAAAGCATAATAATGACCACCCATAGCATTTCCTGTATGATTGGCAACGCCGAATAGTTCGTAATGATAACTCTCTTTGTTATATCCTTTAACAAAGCCAGTTAGATCTAGGTCATTAAGAGGAGCATTGATAAGCATATTTAATTTTTGATTCATGTTTGTGAATCTTTTAAGAGCTACTACTAAAATTTTTGGAAAACTCCAAAAAACCATCTGCTTGTGAACATCTTGATTTTGTTTAGTTTCTTCATTATACCAAGCATTCTCACCTTCTAACTTCTCCGGTTCAAAATAATGTTTAAAACAATCATAGAGTGATGTAGTAGAATTATTATTACCATTTGTTGGAGATGGTATAGGTAACTCAACAACAAAATAAGGTTCAGGAGAGTTGCTCATAATTTTGTTGTTCTGCTTAGGGTCCACAATCTGAGACACATGAATACCAAAAAATAATTTGAGTAATTCAGAATAATCTTTTTGATACATATTTTTCATCATTGAAAAACATTTAACGGCCATGTCATCAGTTTCCGATTTGCTTTCTCCCTTAACAGTCATTGTTACCGTACGCGAAAGTGTATCATGAAATGTATTGATGATAAAAAGAAGAAATTCTGGCAAATCATTCTGAGAAAACCCAGTAAAGATCATCAAATCTTTTTCTTGTGCGGTTTGTTGAACACATCGAAGCCATCCACCTGGATTAATAGTGCAGTTTTCACTCCACATCATTTCGCGGAGTTTTATCCACTCTGCCAATAATGACTTATCATCTACTTTCGTATCTTTTATACAGTCATATAATTCGTATGTATGTGATAAAAGTTGAAGACAAGTATTCATAAAACAAGTGTTTCCCAAATTAGCAAGACCAGTAAGTCCTTGGTCACTCATAATTAAATTTATATTATTTAAATAATATAGATTTAAAATCTTTATATATATTATTTACTACAATGAACACACAACACGATTACTATAACTTTTCGCTTAGATACCTCGAAACAACAAATCAAATTCTTCGTCAGATAGAGAGTGTGAACCGAAATTTATATTATATTATGAGTGGTAATAGAAACATTGGTTATCAAAGGAGACCTACCGCAACAAATAATAATAATGCCTATACAAATTTTACCCGCCCTATAAATACTAATCTTAATAATAATACTAATCTTAATAATAATACTAATCTTAATAATAATACTAATCTTAATAATAATTGGACAACACAACTTTTAAATAATAGATTTTGGGATACAATTTTAGTATACCCAACACCCCAACAAATAGCGGCATCTACAACGTCAGTAAATATGTCAGACCTACCTCCTGGAACAACACGATGTCCAATAACAATGGAGAATTTTAATTCAGAGAGTCAGATTTTAAGAATAAACCATTGTGGACATTATTTTTCACAAGACGCAATTCTTAGATGGTTTAGAAATCATGTAAGTTGTCCAGTTTGTCGTCATGATATAAGACAAGAAGAAAATGAAACCCCGACAAATAATGATGCTCAACCAGCAGCAGCCGAAGGCGAAAATAATAGTACAACAAATGTAAACGTCAATGACAATTTAACTATACCAAATGCTAGTCACCAAGTTTATCAGTTTGATTTGACATTGGATAATAACACCGATTTTTTAACAAATGTGATAAATGGACTAAATAATTTAAATCTAGGTAATGACAATAATCCAATAACAAGACATAATTATGATCAAAGAAACTATCAGCGTTAAAAATTATACTCTAAAAAATATGCGTCTATAACGCTCCATTTCCTTATCGGGAATACGTTTTTCTTTAAATTGTTTGAAATTAGAATTTTTAATCATTTCGCTAATAAAATAAAGACAGTAAATACCACATTCGCTATCGTTCATTTGATGTTCAATAGGATAATTCTCTTGATATTTAAAGCTAAGACCGCAACCTTTTCCTTGGGAAATAACACGGTCTTTGAATTTTACAACTTCAATAGGAGCCTCTTCTCCGCCACTATCAAAATAGCAAATTTGCTGACTAGAAACGTCTATAAACATAGATGTCCAATGAGATCCAGGTTTCCAATGTTCATCTAAATTAAACACAATACCGATCTTTTTCTTATTCTTTGTCATCATCGTTCGCAAATTAAAATTACAGAGCTCTTCCCATACACATTCTCCGTACATTTTCATAGAATCAAAATCAATTGGTGATGGTCCTAAAAACACGAATGATGGATAGGATTCTTCAAATTGTCGCATCACCTTTTCGATATCGATACTGCTTAACCATTCGTTAATATTTTTTCTCCATTCCTTTGGGGCTTGTGGAGCAAAAGTATAGTGTGTAAGCTCCTTTGTCAAATCATGTTTGGCAAAGTTTTGTCGTAACCAACATGATTCCTTTTCGCAAACATTACTCATATTTTCTCTCAATGCTTGCCATATTTCTTTGGTATCATTGGAACTTATTTTAGCGTCAGGATGACGTTTATTCCATAAATTACGTAATCTATTCAAAGACTCGCTTGTATAACATGTGAAGTTTCTGCCATTCGCTGGTGTAGCAGGACTACAAACATCTTTATTATCATTCTTTGCTTTTCTTGATTTTGGCATATTTCTATCTACTTTTTATTTAGATTTCTTTTTTCTTTTTTCTTAAACCCTTTGTTCTATATTTACTATCTTTGGTATTAATCTGAGTTTGCTTAGGAATGATAGGAGGTACTTGTGGGTTGCTTGTGATTTTTTTAACAAAGTTATCCATAGTGATAACTTTTTTTTTCGGTTGTTGTCCCAATAAAGATGTATCAATAGCTGTTTGTGAATGTTCATCATAATTGGTATTATCCTTTTTTGAATACTCCATCTTTAAATCCTCGGTAGGTCCTAATTTTTGCTGATAACATTCGGCTTCATCTTCACATTTAAAATGTTCTATACAGCGCTTTGCGAATTCATCGTAATATTTTTGTAATTGACTTGGTACTTCAACGTTTCTACGGAGTGAGTCTTTTGCCATTTGACCAACACGTTTTCTGTAAAATTGACAATCCCGTTTAAATTTAGCCTCATCTTCTTTACATGATAATTGTAAGTATTTATCATATAAAACTGGATTCATTAGGTATTCTAACTCAGAGGTTTTATCCATTATCTACTTTTTATAAAGATAAATCTTTAATTTGTTGATGTGTATGATTATGGAATAATTGTTTAGCAATACCACAGGTATTTGGTTGGAATGGTTCGAATTCCGCTCTTTTATCAAGGTGTGGGTGTGGATTTTCAACAGATTTAGAAACTACCTTAGCATTATAAAGTTCGCTATTCGTAGATGGAACCCATGCAGCTTGTCCAGCTTTTTGAAGGGCAAAAAACTGGTTTCGTAATGTAGATTCATTGTTAATATTTGCGGCATAACCATACCATGGAGCGCCATTATTTCCTGGATGGAAAATTTTGGATGGTTCGTAATTAGCATATGCTACATTAGGACCACATTGTTCATGACGATGTCCTTCATCTTTTCCCAAAATTGTGAATTTGGTTTGTTCGGGGCGAAAGGAAACTTCACCTTTAATTGGTGCTGATGGAATATTTCTAGCAAAAATACGTTCGCTTAATTCTTTGGATCTATTTGTATTCTTAAAATACACACCGTCTACTACTCCGTACATATATAAAGTAAATAGATATTAAAATATTTAAATAATAATATATAAAAATTATAAATGTGTGGAATTTTTGGATTCGTGCAAAATAATGGTGAAAGACAATATTCACGTGAAGAACTAAATGTTGCTTTTATGAAAGGTCAATTTCGTGGGCCCGAGTTTTCTGTTCTAAAAACTCACTCAACTGACACAAAAACGATTAACTTAGGATTTCATCGATTGGCAATCAATGGTTTAGATTCTATCTCCCATCAACCTATTGTTCAAGAAGGTGTCTCAGTGTTATGCAATGGCGAAATATACAACTACAAGAGTCTTTATGAAAAAATTGGAGTGGTGCCAACAACCAACTCTGATTGTGAAGTCATTATTCACTTATATAAAAAATATGGGTTTGAGACAATGCTTCATCTCATTGATGGCGTATATTCTATTATTTTGTTAGATGAAAATACTGAAAAGATGTACGTTTCCCGCGACGTGTATGGCGTCCGTCCACTCTTTACGCTGAAATCTAAAACGCAGGAAATTAGAGGGTTTGCTTCTGAAATGAAACAGCTGGTAGATTTTTATGCTAACGGTGGCGATTATTCACTTGAACAATTTACACCAGGTACATATAGCGTTTATGATCTCGAAGGCTCGATTCATAAGGAAAACATTGTATACAGTCATTTTCCATTTATGGAAAAGGTAGAATACCCAGTGCCTTCTGAAAACACAATGTATCGCTATTTAGGCGTTATCAATATGAGACTTAGACAAGCTGTCAAAAAGCGTGTTACTACTACTGACCGCCCCATTGCTTGTCTTCTATCAGGTGGATTAGATAGCAGTCTTATAACTGCGCTCGTTTCAGAGTGTTTTGATGACCCTTCTAAATTGGAAACATATAGCATTGGATTGCCTGGTTCAGTGGATATTGAATACGCCGAAAAAGTGGCCAAACACCTTGGGACAAACCATACGTCGATTATTGCGAGTGAAGCCAAATTTTTGGAAGCCATACCAGAAGTTATTGAAGCCATTGAAAGTTATGACACAACAACCGTAAGGGCCAGCGTTGGTAATTATTTGGTGGCGAAATATATTAGAGAAAACAGCGAAGCAAAGGTGATCTTCAATGGGGATGGTAGCGATGAAATATCGGGTGGCTACCTCTATTTTCACGAAGCTCCTGACGATATTTTCTTTGACCAAGAGTGTAAACGACTTATGAAAAATATACACTATTTTGATGTTTTGCGTTCGGATCGTTGTATTTCGCACCATGGATTAGAAGCTCGTACACCATTTTTGGATAGGGCATTTGTTGAATATTATATGACGATTCCTAAGGAAATTCGCAATCACAATAGCATTAAAGAATGTGAAAAATTCTTGATTCGTAAAGCATTTGATAGAGATAATTTGCTCCCACAAGAGGTATTATGGCGTACAAAGGAGGCATTCAGTGATGGCGTTAGCTCACAGAAAAAATCGTGGTATGAGCTCATTCAAGAGAGTATACAAAATGGAGAAATGTTAACAGATGATATAGATATGGATCTTGATTTTTATGAGATGAAGAATCCACCAAGAACACCTGAGCAAATATATTATCGTAGTATTTTTGAAAAATGCTATCCAGGTATGGGGGACGTGATTCCGTATTTTTGGATGCCTCGTTTTGTTGAGACGAACGATGCTAGCGCTCGTTCCCTGAGTATTTATTCCAAACATATGAAGTAAAATTATTATCGATATATATTATATATTTATGGATAATAAGCAAAAAACAAAATTGCCTCGATGTCCTAAGGGATCGAGAAGAAATCCAAAAACAAAGAGATGTAATAAAATTAAGGAAACTAAAAGTACTACGACAACCCGAAAACGTTGTCCAAACGGGACACATAAAAATCCCAAAACAGGAGAGTGCGAATTTGAACCTTACACGCCAGATGAACCTGTCCAAGTTGTTTCTGTCTCCCCGCCCTTGATGTTAGCAACACTCCCACCGCTCCCCTCGCTTCCCCCGCTCCCCGAAGTAACTCAAAAAGAGTTGTCTAAATTGTCGTTACCAACATTAAAGTTAACGCCAACTAAATCGACGCGTAAACGTTGTCCAAAAGGAACACGTAAAAATAAAAAAACGGGCGAATGTGAAGCAAAGGCTCATGCAAAGGCTCAGCCTAGTACAACAAAGGCTCATGCAAAGGCTCATGCAAAGGCTCAGCCTAGTACAGCAAAGGAACATAACATTGTCCATATACGCTCACCTGAAAATCAACTCAGTCAACAGGTAGAAAGATTAATAATGAGTGGTGTTCCATCATATTCACCAGAAGTTAATAAATATATAGTGAGAAGTCTGATGAGAGAAACACCAAAAGACCAGGTAAAATATGTATCCGATTGTGTAACAGCAAAAGATTTTAAGCAAAAAATTGAGGGTTACCCAATGATTTACGTACCAAAAATGCGTACATGTTTGCTACAAAATGATATATCGGGATTAGCCAAAAAAGCGCTTATTGAAGATTTAGGTGTAACAACTGCTAAACGTATTCGTATTGACCCAACTAAGGTCATAGGTCCAAAACAGCTTCATGCTAATTGCTGGTTCAACACATTTTTTATGTGTTTCTTTGTCAGTGATAAGGGACGCAAATTTTTCCGATTTTTCCGCGAGTTGATGATTACAGGGGAGCGAATTATAATGAATGAAAATGGTAAACCTGTAAGAAAAAAAATAAATAAGCCCACTGTATTAAAAGCATTGGCATGGTTGAATTTGGGTATTAGTGCTTCCATTAATGGAGACCCAAAAGCAATGGTATTGGATACTAATAAAATTATAGAAAGATTATCAACAGCTGGTATAGGCTATCCAAAAGTAAAACAATATGGTAGTCCGATTAGAGCATACACCTATTTAACTAACTTTTTATACCCACCTGATAGTTCATCTGCTAGAACATCATTAAATTTTGTGAGAATAGATCAGGATTTTAAAGGTTTATCATTAGAAGACAATATTAAAAATGAGAGACGTTTTATAAAAATAAAGAAGATACCTGATGTGCTTTTTGTGGAGCTATATGGAGAACGGCCTAATAGTGGTGAGTTGATAAAGAAAACTGAGTTTATATTACCAGAAACTGATATAAAATATGTATTAGATAGTGTTGTCGTGCGTGATTTAAGCGCTAATCATTTTTGTTGTGTAGTAACAATAAATGGTGAAGAATGGGGATTTGATGGTGCCAGTTTTAAGAAATTGGACCGATTTGAATGGAAAAAACTGATTAATTCAAATACACAATGGACATTTGATGATTTAAAAGCTTTGGAATATCTTGGGGAGCAACCAAGTTTTTTCTCTTTCAATCCTACCGATAAGATGCTTAAAAAACATAAACCAAAGGGAGAAGATAAATATAATACTCCTCATACGATTTATTTCTATTACAGACAAAATTAATAGGGTTCATTACATATTAAAATTAAAAATATGTAATGAATGTATAGATGAGTTCTACTCTATTTGATAAATTAAAACAAAAACCTGTTCCTCAGGTAAAAGAATCTATAACTGTTAATATACCGACACGCAAAACAGTAGAAATTAAAGATAAACGCGGAGATAAATTAGTGAATAGAGAAGAGTTATTAAGGAAAATGCGGGAACCACGAGAGAGAAAACGTCAAGAGCCTGTTGCACCAGTCGTTGCACCAGTCATTGCGCCAGTCGATGTGCCTGTTGCGCCAGTCGATGTGCCTGTTGCGCCAGTCGATGTGCCTGTCGA
>Ga0206126_10002512_pt1 | contig 19790 bp, 16 predicted proteins | sample Helgoland_Spring_5_FD_148621 | JGI IMG/M metagenome (GOLD analysis project Ga0206126, IMG submission 148621) | Pelagic subsurface seawater microbial communities from Kabeltonne, Helgoland, North Sea - Helgoland_Spring_Bloom_20160412_1 | ecosystem: Environmental > Aquatic > Marine > Epipelagic ...
TTTCTGTTTTTTCGACGGTGGACTGTTACTGGGACCATAATCTGGACTTTTTGGACAATAATTTGGCGAAATCGGTACATATTGACTCGGCGCTTGGTTCGTCTGCCACGCTTGTTGTTGAACAGGTGCTTGGTTCTGTTGCCAAGCTGGCACCGACTGCTGCTGTAACCACGCTTGTTGTTGAACAGGTGCTTGGTTCTGCAAATTCCGCCACGCAGAATCCTGCTGTTCGCGCAACACAGCAGCTTTGTTTTCATCAACTTTGTTTTCATTTGTGGCATACGTTTGGTGTGAATCCCATTCAGAAGCGTGTGCCGTCCAATCCCCAAACAAATCTTCTTCCACAATTTCTTCCGGTTGCCAGTCGTCATTATCCCACATTTTTTGATAATCCCCATCAACAACCACTTCATTATAACACGAGCCAATTTTGGGAGCATTACCGATTAAAAGTTGTTCCGAGACACCCGACAAAGTGTCTTTCAATCCTTTCACTGCGGCGTGATGAAAAATCTCCACTGGCTGCTCAAAAGTGGCCCTTTTCAAAGGTGTAGAATCGTCCATCATTTTTTTGACCCCGTGCCGAGTAAGTGCGTTTATCCCACCTGACCATGTCATCCAATCGATTATCACCATCAAATGACGATGATTGACATAAATCCCATATGCAGCGAGGACTTGGTGCATTTCTTTCAATAAAGCAGCTCTTGCCGCTTCAATTCCAAAAGTTTTAAGAATTGCAAATATATCATTGCATTGTGTTCTATTTTGATCAATTGATTGTAAAGTTTTCAAATGCATTAGGTCTATCCCTTCCGTTTCAACAATAAAACGTTCTCCTTCCGATCGGATATTGACTTTTTCGATATGCTTTGATCCTTTTATTGTTGTGTCCATAATCATTTTGACATACTTGAAAAATTTATTGTTGTCTTTGATACGGACAAACATTTGAATTTCCTCTAACAAATTGTCATAATAAGCAACAGTGACAGCTTTGCCTATTTTTCTCACACCACACACAATCTCTTCAATTGTGATATCAGACTGTATCATTTTTTTGCGGTCAAAATGACAAGTCAATATATGTGTTGGTACTGTTTTGATATTCCATCGTGAATTATCAGGACAATCCAGATAAAATTGTAACTGTGGTGTTATAGTATTGTTGTAGCTATGCTTCAAAATCAAATCTTTGACAATAGTCTTTTGAATTTGTGTTTTAATTTTCCAAGCTTTTTCAGGCCGCAAATCTGTAGTGGGAAAGACTGTCGAACTCGGTGTTTTCATTTTCTTGGAAGCATTTATTAACTCTTCGAACCTTGGTACACCCAACGTTACGTTTTTAGCGCTGTTTCCAGCATTGTGGAAAGTATCTGTTTAGAAGAAAGAATAAAACGGTAAGCTAAAAAAAAAATGGGGCCTTAGCCCTCGGCTCCGCCAAAAAAAAAACACCCAGGGTAAAAGAAATACTTACTTAATGTCACTTGAAACCAAAAAAGAAATAACAAGTTAGTTTTCAAAATAACCACAATCACCCAAACAAAAACAAACAAACAAAAACTTACTTTGCATTGTCGGTTCCCCAACAGATTGAGCGGCAATTGTGCCCACCATTTCACCTGGTGCTACAATGGATCTGTGCCATTTTTTCAATAGTACAGAGACAATTTCCTGTAAAACTTTGGCGGAACACGGTAAATTGTTGATCGCAAACACCGAAAGCAGATAGGCGTGCGTGAGTGGTATTTCTTGAACGGCGTCCAAGAGTGGTTGTATAATATGACGGACATCTGGCGTAGAACCACCGTCCTGAAATTCCCTGACCAATCTACCCGCAGGGACAGAAACCGTCCATTGCTCACCCAATCTGAAATCTTGGTTCCATTTCCACATATCATATAATTCCACCAATTCTGGCCATTTGTCTATATCGTAATTGCTCAAATCATTGTCATCAAAATGACAATCCACCATTTCGTGATGCATCCCATCAATTCCATCTTCACCGTATTTAAATTGAATAATTCTTTGTTGTGAATCTCGAACAGTGGTATCATTAGTGACTACTATCGATTCTAAACTTTTTACCAGTCTACGTTGTATGTAGCCAGTAATAGACGTTTTTACAGCAGTATCGATCAATCCTTCTCTGCCACCAACTGTGTGGTGCCAATATTCGTCGGGAGTTAAGCCATCAATGTATGAATGTTTGACAAACCCTTTGGACCGAGCCGAAATATCCGTTGCTCTAAACATAGGAAGACTTCTTCCATTCAAAGTTGCCTGCATACGCTTACCCGAGCAATTCTGTTGTCCAACACAAGCCATGATCTGTAAAATATTGACCATAGACCCTTTTGATCCAGATTTGACCATCAATCCCAAACTGTTTGTTTTCAACATTGCGTTTTGTGCGATCAATCCCATCGAATCTCTCGTTTGGTTGAGCATACGGTTGATTTTGGGTTCGGCAAAAATACCGTGTTCTTTTCGCAAACTAACCACATCACCGTCTACATTCGCACATTCTTCCTGTACTTCGGCTGCTGTTTTGTCAGTAATCCGCATGTCACCAATGCCGATTGAAAACCCTTGACCTGCAAACCAAATATGATTGATTCTTTGCAATTCATTGATAAATTGACAGGTTCTATCTGGAGAATAGTCATTGTACAGACAATGTATAATGGAACCTTGTGACCGACCGAGAGCTTTCTTGCCAAGTGGGCCTTTGACGCAAATACCGTTAACAATGGTATCTTTCCAGTTGAAATCTTTTGGAAATAACAACGAAATGCATTGTAATCCGGTCCACAATTGTCCATCGATTTCTGGTTCTGGTAAAACGGCACCTTCTACCCACATGCAAATATTACACATCTCCGCTTTATCAAGAGTAACGCCTGGGCTCGTCATCATGAACGATGAAAGGAGAGAATCTTGAACAATGCCCATGACGGGTTTATTTGATTGAGGTGTAATAATATTCTGTGCTACCGACATCAAGTTCATTGCATCTGCTCTTGATTCATATGTTTGTAAAGCATGTAAATTCATTTCGTCGCCATCAAAATCAGCGTTATACGGCGTTGTACAACTTAAATTTAATCGAAATGTTTTGCCAGAGAGGATTTTGGCACGATGTGCCATGATTGACATACGATGGAGTGATGGCTGGCGATTAAATAAAACCATGTCACCGTCCTGCAAAATTCTTTCAATAGCATCTCCCACTTGTAAATTGGTTTGACCTTTAATGGTTAACATATCTAATCGTTTGCCGTCTTTTTGAACAATATACTTGATAGATTTATGCTGTGCCAAGACTTTCGCTTTAATTTGTTCATAATTAAGCCGGTTAACATGTTCCACAATAGTCAATACTTCGGCCACTTGTCTGGGAATACCTACTTCACGCATATCGAGCATAGCGTCACCAGTAATGACAGTTCTTGCTGTATAATTACAACGTTTACCCATCAAAGACCCACGCATTCTACCTTCTTTTCCGACTAATCGTTCGGAGATAGATTTTTGAGACGCACGTGTATTACCAGGTGCCTTTCTTTGATCAATATACATATGCACCGCATCTTGCAGTCGTTGCTCGGCGTGTTTTCGAATAATTGAATTTTCATTTGTTGATTTCTGTGTAGCTTTGGCTATGCGGATCACATACAGCAAACGACGGGTTATATCGTCTTCTCCTCTGACTTCATCGCCGTCTAAAGTAGGCGATGGACGAACACAGTTGGGAGGTATTGGTAAAACTGTCAATATAAGATGGGTGGGGTGAAATTTAGCGTCTGGACCAGTGTAATAATTACGAACGTTATAATCGGGTATTGCTTGTAGTCTTTCGCGTGCTTCTGAAGCAGTCAAGACACGGAAACCGCCTTTGTCTTCGATTGTCAAAGATGTTGAATTTTTCTTTCTGATTTTGGCTGTGAGTTGATCACATTCTGGACATTTTTTGCCGAGCGGTAGATTTTGTACAAAACCACAGGGGCAGGACCTTCTCAACCAATTCATACATTCTAAAATCCACCCATTGTGATAGCACGGCATGGGTAGTTCGAAATGACCAAAATGACCTGCGCATTCGCTCCAAGTTTTTTCACATGATTCACAGGAACCTCTGCGGCCAGCAACGCCAAAGAGTGGATCGCGTAATCCACCGCGTTTTGGGTTGTTATTTTCATATAATTCGTCGGTGATTACTTCGACCACTGATATTGAACGGATTTTTTCTGGCGAAAGCACCGAAAAATTTAAACCAACAATTGCATCGGACGTGGTCATTTTTGTTACTTTGTTACGATACATACAATAATTAAATAAAGACAGAATATTCTTAACATATACTGTATACTGTATTTTTACAAATTTGAAAGGCTTCGATTTATCTTATTGGGCGGATTTCGACCCCCCTCATATTCGTCGAAGTCTGTCGAAGTCATTTGTCGATTTCAAATCGACAAATCTGACGACCAATATATTCTGTCGATTTCAAATCGACAAATCTGACGAACATTTTATTTTGTCGATTTCAAATCGACAAAAAGAACTTCGACGCAGTCCGAATATGAGTTGACGCAGTCCGAATAGAATATGAGGGGGTCGAAATCCATCCTGATAAATCGAAGCCTTTCGAAAATGGTATTTTTTATCCTCGAAAATATTTATCAATAATAATCCACCCCGTTACCCAATTTATTTCAACTTTTTGTTTGTGTATTTTTTTCTTGCTGATTATTTGCAAATAGTGTTTAGGGAATGTCGATACAGATGTCAATGGAAATAATCTCAAATATTTACCTTTCATCATATAAAGTGACTTTTGTATAAAATAGTGTCATTTTCCAAATCCCGTATATGTTAGACATATATTGATTTTTCTTGATAAAATGGATATATAAGACAAAAAAAAATAATATGTCTCAAATGAAATTGGATCAATTAGGAAAATATTTAAAAACTCATTCTCGAGATTTTCCGCGTTTACTACCAGCGTTAAAAAACCTCGGAAATTTTGTTGGTCATGATGATATAAAAGAAACTGTTTGCAAAATGGTTTTGTATTTCATCGCTCAACATGAGAAACAGCCACGCCGATCTAAACGCAAACGTATTACCAGAAAGAAGAAGGCGGCGGAAGTGAAACGTCGTCGTACCTTCTCAACTGATTCAGAGGACGAAGAAGAAGATTCCGATTTCGACCCTGAACTCGTAGATAGTGCTAAAACTGCATTGATGGCTCTGCTCACGCAATCTTTGGGGGGAGGAGGTGACTCTTCAGACGATGAAGACGAAGAGGTTGAAGATCCATTGTTTGTAAAAGAATGCCGTGCGAAAATCAATTTACTAAACGGTCATTTCTTACATACACTTTTATTAGGGAATCCAGGAAGCGGTAAAACGACATTTGCCACTTTGTTGGTAGATGTTTGGGATTCAATTGGAATTGTTTCTAAAGAACGTTTCAAAATTACCAAAAGATCTGATTGGATTGGTAAGTATCAAGGACATTCCGTGGCAAAAGCAAAGAAATTAATCGATTCCTGCAAAGGCGGCGTCATTTTTATCGACGAGGCCTATAGTTTAATCAGCGCCAAAGATGGAGATGATATGTACGGCCGCGAAGTTGTAACGGAAATCGTAGAAGCAATGTCAAATCCAGATCGCCAAGTTTTATTTATTTTTGCAGGCTATGAAAAAGATATGAAAAACATGTTATCTTCAAACGATGGCTTGGAACGCCGTTTTGGATACGTTTATCGCTTCAAAGCCGCGGGAGCGCAATTGATTCAATCTATTTTTGTAAATCAACTCAAGTTAAATGGCTGGAAAATTGCAAAGAATGACCGCAAAGAAGTCTGTGAATTTTTCGCCAGAAATTTCAAATATTTGAAACACGCTGGCGGTTCTACGAAACAGTTGCTTTTTCATAGCCAGCAAAACAGTGTCTGCAGACAGTTTCCAAATAAGGCTGAAAACATTCTGTCTTTAAAAGATCTTGAAGAAGGATTGAAAACTTTTTCGAATCATGCACAAGTGTTTACAAAAACCAAACCGCCAAAACATATGTATTTGTAAATACGCTTGCGAAAAAAAAATGTATTTGTAAGATTAAAATCGACTACTTACGCGTGCAAGTACAATCTATAAATGGCATGTCGGATTTGTTACGAGAGTGGTGAACTGCATTCAGTCTGTAACTGTGATGGTACGATCAAATATGTACACAAAGAATGTATCGAAAAATGGCAGAAAATATCAAAAGCAACAAATTGTGAATTATGCCATGCTAAGTATAGAATTCCCTGGCCAATCGATCCAGATACGGGCTGTAAAATCAATTGTCCTTGTCTTCTTTGGGTATTGTTTGGGATGTTAATAGCATACATGCATGCCATGTTGCTATACGAACAGTCATATGACCATCCTTTCGACATAACAAGCAGTATTTTATCTGCTTTATTTATAATCGGAATATATTCAGTTTTTTTCTGGCTCAATAAATATATTCCAGACGTTTACATTAAAATAGCTCTAATAATATGGCCTATAACGTTTTTTGGAATTTCATATTTGTTTCAAAGTTCATCTGGAAATTTTGGAGTAAACGTCTGGTTGACATATGGTATTAGCCTTTCTTGTTTTATCTGCTGGGGTTTATTGTTTAGTTTAGAAAATAAATGGTGCTGCTGTATTAGATAACATATGATAATATATAATTTTTATTTATACAATGTATTCACATCGCCACTTTTTATATTTATTGTCTCTTTCTTTTGGGTGCATGGTCCTTTTCCGTAGTAAGGCGATATGTACAAGAGAATAATAGTTTGTTATTTAGGCAGATTTAATTATTGATTTTTTTTTTGTTATTATGATTTAAATTTACATATCAGATTCTTCTGCAACAGCGGGAGCAGTAGCGGGGAATGTGTAAGACAAAGATAACTCGACACACACTTTGTACATGCCGTCAACACCGTCAACGTGTTGCGCCGCGTAGTGGCTGGTAGGTTTGCTGTAAAATTTAGCACGGACGTCATTTAAATTCGTAAATGGCATTCGAGTCAGGACTTGGGATTTCAAATCGGAAACAACGCGGTCGAAGACTTTGGTGGGGATTTGGACGTATTTACCACCGAATCTGGCCTCAGAATCGACATTAATTCCCAACTGCTCCCAGTTCTGGCGAATAACGTTCAAGACGGCATGGTCTTGCGAAACCAAATAGTATTGTTCCCCAGGGAAACTGACAACATCTTTGTATAAAGATTCACTGGAAAGATTTCCGTATTGTTGAATGTAACGATCGGTAGCAATTTCGTTTGGTTGGTAAACAGACAATTCTGAACGAGATTTTTCGAAAGGCATGACCGAAAGCAAATTGCGGTATCCTTCGTCATCTCTGGAACTGGCCATAGCTCCGAAATCGGTTGGCACAGGGGTATGCAACCATCCTTCGTTGTTTTTAATCGAAGGTTCTTGACCAGAAGAATTGTAAAGGTTCAAAGCAAATGTGACTGGTTCGCTGCAGTCCGAGTAAATGCTTTTGACGGTGATGCCAGTCAAGATACCTTTAGAAACGTCTTGTTCCGTATTTGAACCGTTAAAGACATGGGCGGCATTGGCGAGTTGGACAATGACTCCGTTTTGCATTTGGTCGGCAGATGCATTCGCCTCAAATACGACACGAGTAGTGTAGGCCTCTTTTGGCGATTCCACAGAATCAGCTACAGGCGCGGAAAGTTTTGTAGTTTCGGTGTTAGTTTCTAATGTGTTAACTGGTCTTTGAATTTTGGACATGATTTATTTGATTTGACAAAGCCTTGTTATATAGTAAAGAATTTTAGATCTCATCGCATGTTCGATTTTTTTTTTGTTCGGTAAAGATTGAAATATATGTATAAATAGCTATGAATACGTAACAGAAATGACAGAACATTGGAACGAGCATTCTTTAGATTTTTCTCGCAGTTCTGACAGAAAATTTGATAACGCCGAAGGTAATTGGGATGAAAATAAAACGGGCTTTACTATTGACACACCAGTGACGGAGGATGACATGAAAGTTAGACGTCAAGATTACGAAGATACCAATCCAGACATAGCAAACTTGCAAAGACGTCAAGGGTATACGAACCATGTCAGAGCGGACAAATCCTATCGTTTTCTGATGATGGTGGCTGCCTTCTCGAAGAAGAAATTAGGCACTATCATGAATGTGAAACAAAAAAGTAACCCTACAACAACAATTACATATGGTGAGGGTACATATATTAATAAAATCACAAAAAATACAAAAACAGCTGCACAAATGATGGCCGAAAAAAAAGAAGAGTATGGGGAACAATACGGCGACTGCGATAGTGGTGAGGGTGGCGCCTGTGGTGTTGTCGAAAACACTGGCAAAATTGGAGGTCAGGCTTGGTTGACAATGCCAGAAATATCGGGCAGCATCCAATTAACACCCGAAGTTTACGGTCATATCATGGAAGCACAAATGATAGTCGGAAGTTTTACAAAGCGTCCGATTAAATTAAAAACACTTGTCGAAGACACCCCATACCAGACTCTCTTCGCTCGTTTGGTGGCAATACGAATGGGCCTCACCAAATATTTTGACAGTTCTGATAAACAAAAAGATAAAATTTTTAGCCGCCTTCACCAAGAACAAACAATGTTATTGCGCAGAATCAGAACGGTCAAGGGAGAACCGACAAAAGATTTCACAGGTGCAGGTAGTTATTAGAATGAAAAGAATAAATTTATTTCTATACGATTTGTTTGTAAACATCTAATGGTAAAGAAAGTCTGCCTCCCTTTACAAATTTTGGATTTAACAATTGGAATTCTGGACAGGTTTGTTGAATACTCACCAAATTTGCCATCAATTTCTGAAACACTTCATGTCCAGAATCAATTGGGGCGGAAATCGAATCAACCGTGTGTTCGGGCGTCAAGGAAAGTACATCTGCGGGAGCCATTTTATCAACAATCGACGCATCATTTGATAAGTGGCTCAATCGCATAACAAGTGACGTCAACCCAGTCATTTCGTAGGAATCCTCCATCGTACGGATCGCAGCTCCTTTGAGAGATGGCGGTGTCATGACTTGCGTATTGAAAGGAATCTGGTTCGCGACCCAAGAACATGTCTCAGAAATACGATTCACGTTTTGCGCTTTCATAGAACTCCATTTGTAATAATTTGAAGAGGTGCCCAAACTTGCTGGGTAAAACCTGCGTGTTTTGCTTGTCAAGTCGTATTGACGGTAGCCGCCCAAGGCAGAAGATTTCATCAACAATTTCCCATCTTTCTGTTTCACAACATTATTGGTGAAGTAAATGCTTTGCATGTCAGACAAAATGTCATTGGTGATGTCAGAATACATAGGATCAGATTGGACAACACTGGCGACGGATCTGTGTCTTAGATGTGTCGATTCTTGTCGTCCGTTGGATTTCCACTGTGCTTGAACTTCGCCCGCCGTAAATCCACTATTCAAAAAGCTCGAGTACATACTACTAAAATTGGGGGACGAATCAACAACCAAATTATGGGAAACCTCAGAACTTCCAAACTCGTCAGGGGTAGTGGTCAGGTATTCGCCAACAGAACAATTGTCATTTTCAAAGACAACAGATTGCAACACGGACTTCGATAAAGGTTGGTCGATACTGAATAACGAACGCCCAGCACCAATATTTGGATGAAACCAACTCATATCCTCCGAGGACATAGAATAACTGGGTTTGACTTGGACTACGAGACCCTGCGTGACCAATTGCCCATATTTTAAAGTATTGCTGGTATCTATTGAAAAATTGGAAAGAACGGTGACTTCTCTCACATGTTCGGTTTGTTTTTCGAGAGTGTTCATAACCGATTTCAATGCTTCGGTTGTTTTAGCATCAAAGTTGCAAGCTTGATATTGATTGACTTTAATTGACATTTTAACAAATATATAGACGATATATATACCGTCTTTTTCTTGATATAACAGGAGCATTTTCTACTATCTACAAAAAATATACAAAAATAAAATACAATCCAAAATTTACATTCTATACTATTCTTCAATTAGTGGTACTTGCTTTTGCCATTCGAGATTCCAAGGATCCCAACAAGCTTTTGGAACGAGTATTTCTTTGTGTCCAACAACTGTTCTGTCAGAATTTGGCACAAGGCAGTGTGTTCTTTTACAATCTGCGTCGTGACAATGTTGATAAACTTTCTGACGGCCAATATCGATCTTAAATTTGATATGGTTGCCTCTGTGTTCGCGATTTCGTATTTGGCATTTTTTGGACCCAGATGCAACCCAAATCACACCATCTGACTGCAACATTTGATTATCACGTTGAATTTGAGCATCGAGTGTGTTGTCCAACCAATCGAAAATCGGGTACAATAGCAGGGTATCTGTATTTGTGGTCTCTGCACTGGATATGGTGTGGGGCACTTTCGAAACCCACATTTCATTGTCTTTATCGAATTCGAAAAGGTCTTTCGGATGCGTTGATGTGCTAACAGGAGAAGATAGATCTACCTCTTTACATTGGAACACTCCTGAAACGGGGTTTGGCGTCTGTATTAGTAACGCATCCCAAGGTTTATCATTTTTCAACACTCGTGCTGATCCAAATTTTGTGGACCCATTAACTCTAAACATTCTGTTTTTGGTATATACGGCCGTGTCAATAGCAGAGCAATCTTCTTTATTGAACAGATACCCACAAACGATTCTACGCACGAACGCTCCAACATGATATACATTTGCAAAATATACGTTTGTACAAATGATATGAAACGAAGATTTTTTTGAACTCGATGAATCCAATACCTCAAAAATTGGTACTACTGAGCTATTGTTCCCTTGCAAAAAACAGAGTAATACATTTGCGAGGTCTTCAACTAATTTATCGACGTTCACGATCTCCGTATCCGATTCGACATCGAGAAACAATCGCGATGGTTTGTTTTCCACCAACACCTCGTAAAAATGTTTGTCCGTTTTTGAAATGTATAGTTGATTTAAATTTTTTAATGTATCGACATAAAATTGCTTGGTGCCAGTAGAATTAATGTCTTCCGCTATTATTATTTGTTCTGTTTTGCATGTAAGCAAGGCTTGATTTAATCGGTAGAATTTTGACATATTAATTTTATCTTATTTTTTATTGTTTATGTATTTGGGGAAATAGATAAATCCCAGAATATGTATAACATATACCGACCGCTTTGCTTGAAGGTTGGAATGAAAAAAAATCCAGCTCCAAAATATTCTAAAACTATTTTCGACTAAATAAAAAAAGTCATAATACGGTATTTTTAAGGAAAATACCGAATAAATCACGGGATTAATTGCGCAATTTTTTCGGTATTTTCCTTAAAAATACCGTATTATGACTTTTTTTATTTAGTCGAAAATAGTTTTAGAATATTTTGGTTTTCAAATGTGAAAAAATAAAATCTAATTTAAACTGTGTTATTCCAGATAGTCTTTCCCACCACCACGCCAAAAATCCGGTATATGTTAAACATATTCTCATATTTAACAATTGTTCCACATAAACAAACCACCAAAAATATGTCAAGTTTATCGTCAAAATCATCCTCGAGTTCATCCTCCTCAAGTTCGTCCTCCTCAAGTTCGAGCAAAAAACATTGGAACGATTTCAGTATGCCTTCGAATTTGCCTGCCAAAAGACAAAAAACAGAAGCAATCCCAAATTATACTTTCCAAAACTTGGAAACACCGCTCGAAATCGTACCAGATATTTGCACTTCGCAAGCCGTTACGGCCGCCGAATCTCAATCGAACTCACTTATGGTCGCGGAAACAAATTTCTTCAACCAACGTAACGTGGATTACTGGCACAGAACCGACCTCAGCCATCTTCGCCCCTACGATTTTCCATATGTACGTGCATTATTACAACAAAAGGCTTGTGACACTTTGTCGCCCGAAGACATCAAACACAAAGAACATGTCCGAACCAGTATTCAGGTCGTAACCCGAGCTTACGAAGAAAAATACCTCGCTGAGCCAACTGGCAAACAGCGTGCTTGTATTCTCGGAGACCAATGCCAAGGTTTACATCTACCATACGTCACCGAAAACGCATTCGTCGTCCGCGAGTTTTTGTTACCAACCGAGGAAGAAGAATATCTCCGAACAAACAAACTTCCATCGGAGGAACGTCTTTGTCTCTTGTGCAAGCGTTCTGAAATCGCCCGCGCATTTATTAACATCCGTGCTGACGGTATGGGGGTCAAAAATAACGTCATTCTCCAAGATTACCGCAACATCGTCGGCGAAACTGGTGAATATTGTTTGGAAGACTGCATTGTCAGTTCTCATCGTATTTTCCAAGGTCTATTGGACCCAATTGTCTTGCATTTAAGAAACGCCTACCGTTTAAAAGTCAAGGATGGTATTCGTCACTACGAACAATGGCGCATGAAATACCCAGGCCAACAAGACCATTTTTTAGTGAAGGCGCCCAAAGTTTAGCGAACTTTGGGCGCATTTCACCCTTTGAATTTGACGACGGAACAACCCGATGTTTACCAGAACAACAGCTTTATAATTATTTTGTCGGTACTCGATATGAATGGTTATTTATGGGTTCATTCTGGGATAGATTACAAACTGCTTCATTAAACCCAACATCAGAACAATTATGGCAAGTTCCACAAATGCACGCGTCATCGCCTAAAGTCTGTGCATTTGTGTCCATCGTAAACGAAATCATATCTTTAACACAACTGACAGATCTCCCGAAGTCAACAGCTTTAAACATTCACGTTTACTACGACGCTCATATACCACTAATGTGTGCACTTGAGGACGCAACAAATACAAATGTCATGCCGCTTTTTCACAAATATGCCCCCAAAACTACTAATGTCATTCAAGAGTCGTGTTTGCCGGACATCATCAACGAACATCTTGAGTGTTCGTTCTGGAACGAAAACAAGACCAAAATGAAACCTATTGTCCATTTAATGTGTAAGGCATTGCCACAACGTTGTCAAATCCGAAATCTCCGCGAAATCATTTCAAATTATTGTCAAACGGACGACACAGTTCATGAATTCATGCGTTCGGCTTTACTCTGTTCTCTTTTAGGCATGTACGAGCACTGTGAGTTCCGATTGTCTTGGTCTGCCAGAAAAGAAATTATTCGCCGTTTAATCTATTCAAATCCAAACCGCACTCAATTGCAGGAATGGTTATTCACCAATTATCAACATTTGTTATTTTATACTATCAAGGAATTCATGACATTCTCCATGCCGATGATACCAGCACTGTACGATGAGCTGTGTGTGACATACAAGTGGAACATATTTGAAAAAACGGTCCGCACCGCTATGGACAGAGCTCGTGAAATGGTACAAAAAAATGTACAAGTGAGTTCTTCTATTCACGATTGGATGGAACACGTTGAAAATGCTTTAGTTATTGTTAACAAACAACAATTGGTTCATTTGTACCGTCCTCAGCGGCAAACTTTCTGCCAAACAGTATTGTCAATGTGTAACCGTATGGACGAACAAACGCAAAACACAGACATTTACTCAGTGTTTCCAGTAGAATATGTCCATCTCCTACGCAGAATGACACAGCGTGTACCACGAAAACACATTCATATCGATTGGTTGAAATATTTTAATGTGCAACAGTCTGCAATTGATTCACTGTGCAACATGTACAAGCATGTAGCACAAAACGCATTTAGAAGCGACCTTCGCAAATTGTTATCAACGTTGTCTCGCCATGATTTCGAGGCTGTCCGTGCTCTTTTTGCTGCATTTAGACAAACACATTCAGTAATACGTGTGTTCCAATTGCCAGAGCATTATTATGAGGCTCAATGCGTTGCATTACGTCGTAGATATGGATTAGTCCCTGGTGAAGAGCTTCAGGATCATGTTGGGCAGGTTTATTTGTGCCTTTCGTGCAATTCGTTTAAAGGATTTGTTGTTAACAAAAATAGTAAAGTGAATAACCTATTTGCTAACGGGCATTCGAAAATAATCGTTGATGATGAAACGTTAAAATGTTATTGTGGGAGACGCAGCGAAAAATCTGAGACAAAGAAAAGAAACAGAATTGATGTTGAAGCATTTTCAACCGCGACAGAACGAACGGAATTGTCGAAACGGCAGCAAAAAAAAGAATGGAAAATGGCCAAAAAAAATGTTCAGAATCAGCGCTGTGCGGATACCGAATGCATGCAAGTGAATATTACGGGGTGCTTACTACAATTTTATGATCAACTTTATCTCTTTTGTCCCAGTTGTGGAAATCCTACAACATTTCACCAAGACCAACACGACAAATATGGGTTTACATGCTCGCAATGTAGAAAAGGAGGAACATTGTTTACACATGTTTCGTGCTCTATTTGTGGATTATTTAAAGGAAAAGATACCTGGCAAACTGTGGATTGTATACATGAAAACGGTTCTTCTGAAACGATCGCAATATGTAATGGATGCAATACGGATGATTTTACCGATGGTCAAATACCGTACGAATTTGTTCAACAACAAAGAACTAAAATAAAAAACCATAGAAAAAAATAAACTGTAGCAAATCCAGTAAACTGTACAAATATAACTACAAAGTCCAAAATATTAAGCTAAATGTCACAGATAGAAATTGTAGAAGAAACAATATGGATACCAATTACAAAAATAAATGATATCACAACTATTTCTTTATTGGAAACAGAAGAATATGTTTATATTACACTTCTCATAGTCTCGTTGTTATATAGTATACGCTTGTTAAAAAGTTAAAGCAAATTACATCTTTACATATCAGAAAGCAAGACGCAAAACACGACCATTTGACCTGTCGGACATATTTGGAAGCGAATGCAAGACATCTTCCATATCCCAGCCGGCCATTTTCACCCGATCTTTGTCGTAAAATCCCGCAGTGACCAAATTTGTCAACGACGGGTTCCAATATTGTTTAATATCTTCAAGTGGAAATCCAAACATACGCCAACTGTCAACTGAAGCACCCATTTGTGTCAGTACTGACCAATCAAACCCCATTTCGAGTAATTGGTGTGTGGTATATTTCAAATCTGCCAATTCTGACAAAGAAATATTTGTTTGTAGTAATTTCCGTGCATCCAGTTGTAAATCCCGTTGCTGCTGCTGCCAGGAAAAAAGCCCCACATCCGTTGGCGTAATTCCCATTTCGACCATGTGTTGCCATTTGAAATTAAACTTCAAGATATCCGTAACTTCATATGTAGAAGAAATCTTATCCCATTTGACCCTTTCGTGTACAGCGTCTTTTGGCGAAAACCCAAGGCTTGATATATAAGATAAACTTTTATTGTGGTAAAGGTAATCTGAAAAAGTACGCAGTGACGGTGTAAGTGGGGAAATTGCATTGCCAATCCTTTGTAGAATCGAAGTGGGTTGTACACATGTTAACTGTCGTTGTTGTATTTTAGAAGCAACATCGGATGCGATTGCAACTTTACGATCCAATCCAACATCAGGTAAATCAGTGACCGGCTGATCACACTGTGAACACAGTGATGAAAACGGTTGCATCAAAATACAAGTCAGATGAAAAGTATGTCCGCAGGCAAATGTGGCTGTATTACGTTCAGAAACCGTTTGGTCGCACAAAGTACAGTTCATAGTTATTAACAAAATATTGAGGCTATTTATAATATGTTTTATCAGTTTATTTTTATTATTTGTTAGAATGTAACGCTAAACAATTTCTACATTTTCTTTCGGCTTCTTTTACTGGAAGAGCTGCTGGAAGAGCTGCTCGAAGAGCTGAAGTTGGTCTTCTGTCCAGCGGTTGCAGCCGCCACAGCCGCTGCGGCATCTGCGGCTTCTTTTGCTTTTTTTGCTTTTGCTGCTAATTCTGCATCTGTTGGTTGGGTATTAATCACATTGCATCTATGCAAAACGACGTCTAAAGGAGACCCCTTTTTAGAATATGACATAGCAGTACCCATGATAAATTTAGATGCGAGTGCTCGACCTACTTGTTCCGCCAGTGTTTCATAAGGCGTAACAGTGAATTGATACTTGGTACCTGGGATTCCTCCTTGTGCTCCAGCTCGGTTCAATTTTCTGCCATCTTTATTTGGTACATCGGCACAGATAATATCGCCAGGGTAAATGGAGTGCTCACCATTATTGAAAATAGTGTTCAATCCAGCAACAGTTACAACAAAACCTTGTTCATAGATGTCAGTCTCTGGTTTAAAGTTAGTGACGGCAACACCCGCATATTTTAACTGCAGCAAAGCGTGTGCTTTGACCGTCATATCCACTGTGGGAGATTGAGCTTTACCCAGAGCTTCTACTTCCTCTAAAACAGCAGCATTTTTCTTCTTATGAGTATCGCTTAATTCATTCAATCCACTTGCAAAACCAAAGCAATGCATCTGGTGATCACCATATCTGCGAATTTTTGATGCTTCGTCCATCTGCATCAAAATTTCACCTTCCATAATTTGAAAGTCCTCAATTGAAGTGGATCCAGGGAAAAGGGTTCCAGTCTTAGGTTTAGCACCATATTTCACTTTTTGATAATGACGAAGATCGTAGACAGCATTAAAATCAAAAGAGGTGGGTCTGGCGAAAGGTTTGATACGTCGGCGTTTTTTATTAGAGAACATGAGTTATTATGATGAAAAAGAATGTGATTTATATACCGTGTTTTTGTTATATTAGACTGAGCTATATTGAAGAAAAAGTAAAGGTTTTATTTTGTAGCCGATGGTGAATAACTTTTATTTGATTAGATACGCATTAATACTTCAATTCTTTCTAATGATTTACAAGATTCAGTGTTAACATGTCCGTCAATAATAGCTTGTTTGCTTGGGGATTTCAATGTAACCTGTGAAACTACTCCAATTGGGATCAAGTGGAGTGCATTACCAAATTCATTATGCATGCCATTGTCTTTTATGCAACAATCGAGTGTCGCTCTCACTTGAAGACATGGGCCTGGACCAATGAAAATTCTTTGTCCATTTGGATCCATATCTGTTTTACTTTTCACGGTTTCTAAAAAAAATCCCAAATATAAAACAGTTCCTTTTGTTAAATGACCATTTGGTGGCTTCCACAAACGAGCAACTCGGGATCTTCCTCGCACGTTGATATTTAACAAACGTTGCCATTTTGACCCACTGTCCATATCGGTATTCAAAATTCCGAAATAGTTGAAATCGGACAATACTTGTTTTACTGTTTGATATTTACGGGTATTGTCTGTTTTGGAAACAGGACGTGTGCGCAATATATGATTTAATACTGGGAGATTAGCAACTGTATTATGTCGGTCACGTCTTCTATCGTCTGATAATCGCTCTACGAAAAGGATATCGCCTTCAGAATAACCCTTTTCAAAACCTTTTTCAAATGGTCGTACAAAAAGTGGCACAGAAGCAGTAGAATTGACCATGGCTTCTGGAACAGAATTATGAAGAGTTGGATTTGTCAATGCGTTAACGCTTGGTTTATTACCATAATCAGCCCCAACCGCCGAAGAGGCTCCAAAAGAAAATGGAGCAGATTGATTCACATCACCCGATGTCGGCATTCCCTGTGCAAGCATTCGTTTCATTGAAGTCATATTTTATAATACTAAAATCGGTGACTATTTATACTGATTTTTTCTTAACTACGAAGAAGTATAACTGGGTTTTAAACTGATCGTTTCAAATCTAAAAAAAAAAGTTAGTTAAAACTATATGGTTTAATACTCCCAGTCGATTTTCCAGATTCTTTTGACAACGTGTTCTTGTAATATTTTATAAGATCTAATTTATGTTTTGAAAGTGTAACAAAAACTTTCAGTGATCCGTTATCAACTTTAGTTTGGCCAGTAACATTGTTACGCGATAAGATTTGTGAAGATCTGACGTGCCTTTGCATAGTGTTAACTTGTGCAATTTCCGTACCAATCATTCTCTTCATGTTTAACTGATGCTTTGAAAAATGTGCTTTGCAGCATTCTGCTGTGACTTCCGGGCATTTCAGTCCTTGGCGAGCAAGTGGCTCTTGGACTTGCGTCCTATATATCTCAGCCTGTAGCTTGTAAATTTCACTGTCTTGTATTTTTCCGACTAATTGCGAATCAATTTCTTGCATCCTTGCTATTATTTGATTGGCTTGGCCACTACTACCACCATCACCGTATGCACATAACGCGCACTTTTGGTAATCGTGGTCTAACTCGTCTTCCTCCTCATCACCAAATGTACACGGGATGAATTTTCCCAGATCTTCGTCGTCTTCCATGTGATTTTCATTTAGCGGATACGATGGCAAAATAGGCAACTCCTCATTCATGTTGAATACATTACAACGCTTTATATAGGGATTTTATCAATATAACGTTTTTAACAATTGAAGGTAGATATTGTCATCTTCTTTTTGTAGCAGGAATCTAAACATGTATGCTTCATGTGGTATGCTTCTTTTGCGGTCAAAACACCATTTTTATTCGCATCACAATCTTCTAATATTTTTGAAATTCCCCCGAAAATATTAAAAGGGATCCTTTCCCACCAAGGTAGGTAATTGTCAATCGCAGATTCCAATTCTTTGCGGTTAATTTTTCCGTCGTTATTTAAATCACACTTACTATAGAAACAGTCTATGGCTTGTTTTTTCGTTGGACATGCGGAGGTTTGAATTAAAAATGTAAATAGGAGTAATTTTAACATTTGTGAGGGGTAAAATACAATTTATATACTGATTTTTTATTCATCACGACTTATTCAAAGCCTGCGAAAAATTGTTGGATTTGAAATGGGTTTCGCTTCGCTCCATGTAATTGGATATAAATTTGGTTGTGAAAGTAATCAATATGCAAATTATACGTTATTTGCTTTACTCTTTCTTAACGCTGTGTTCAATTCTACAATGTCGAAACTACAATTGGTATCGCGTCAAACACCAGAAATCGTTCAACGAAGCGGTGACATATCTGCGATCTGACGTGTGCGTTGATCCTATTACTCGTGCAGATCTCGGAACATTTAATTTATGTGAGAAAGCTACTTTGATAGCGTCGGAAAATCCAGCGAGCGCGGCCTTTTATCAAATCTTGAATGATTTTCACCCGTGTGGGCACGATCGATGTGTTGGTTTTTCGGACACAGTGATTGCAAATATACATTGGTTTGTTATTTCTATAGGAGGGTTTGGTTTGATTGTCTATTTCAAATATTTAGATTACCGTCGTGATGTAATGTTTTCAAAGTTGCGATTGCCTCTGAGTTTGGCTGCCAAAATAGATTAAAGTATAGAAAAAAAATAATAATTGATTTATTTATATTTTGTAATAAAAGACATAATAGTAAACATCGCACCTAAAGGTGTGTGGGCTTTTTTGTGGGATCTTTTCACCAGAATATTCCTAACATATACCGCAACTTATTTAAAAAAAAAAATAATATTTAACACATATTTTCATTTTTTACAATTGGTGATACTTTTGAACAGTAATACCAAAATAGATTAAAGTATATAACGCGGTGTGAAATGGAGTAAAATGGTAGTTACAGACAATGAAATAATAGCAAAATATTTTAGAAGCTCTAAAGGAATTCGAGGAGTGGCAAGGTTGCTCGGTGTCGGTGTAGTACGGGTATCGGTTGTTGTACAAAAACACAAGAAAAAGAAACATATACGTTAATTTTTTATAATGTCATATAAATCCAGCGACAATCTTCTGTAAAGCTGCGCAAAG
>Ga0206126_10002513_pt1 | contig 19789 bp, 15 predicted proteins | sample Helgoland_Spring_5_FD_148621 | JGI IMG/M metagenome (GOLD analysis project Ga0206126, IMG submission 148621) | Pelagic subsurface seawater microbial communities from Kabeltonne, Helgoland, North Sea - Helgoland_Spring_Bloom_20160412_1 | ecosystem: Environmental > Aquatic > Marine > Epipelagic ...
TTCTTTATTTTTTGAATCTATAGTAATAGTTACCGGTCCATCATTTAACAATTCTACTTTCATATCTGCACCAAATTGACCAGTTTGTAATGTTTTACCTAAAGCCGTTTCTAATGTTTTTAGAAAATTATGATACAGAGGAATCGCTATTTCTGGTTTTGCTGCTTTTGTATAACTGGGTCGATTTCCTTTTTTGGTGGATGCATGTAATGTAAACTGACTTACGACAATTGCGTTTCCATCAACATCAATAAGTGAATGATTCATGACACCATCTTCATCATTAAAAATGCGAAGATTTATAATTTTACGAACTAACCAATTAACATCTTCTTGGTTATCTTCATTTGTAATTCCTAAAAGAATTAAAAGCCCTTTTTTAATAGACGCTACCTTTACCTCATTAATGGTAACACTCGCTTTAGAAACCCTTTGAATAATAACTTTCATAAACTATTGGTTTTCTTCTTCATCCCAAATATCTGTTCTAAAATGTTCTTTTTCCTCTTCACCATTTAAAATTTGAAGGTAGCTTTTATAACGAGACCAAGAAATTCTATCTTCTTCTAAAGCCTTCTTTACTGCACAATGAGGCTCTTTTGTATGGATACAATTATTAAACTTACAATCTTGTTTTAGGGCAAAAAATTCTGGAAAATAATCTCCTAATTCGTATTTATCCATATCAACAACGCCAAAACCCTTTATACCTGGTGTGTCTATAATTTGTGCATCGAAACTTAAATCGAACATTTCTGCAAATGTTGTCGTGTGTTTACCTTGTTTATGCTGACCAGAAATCTCCTTTGTTTTTAAGTTTAAAGAAGGTTCTATCGCGTTTACCAACGTAGATTTACCAACTCCTGAATGACCAACAAACATAGATGTTTTACCAATCATTAATTCTTTAACTTTATCGATATTAGTATTATTAGTTGCGGAAACCTCAAGACATCTGTAACCTATTGCTTCATAAATATCTTTTAAATATAAAACTTCTGCGCGTTCCTCTAATTCATAAGAATCTATCTTATTAAAAACTAAAATTGTGTCTATTCTATACGCTCTTGTAGATACTAAAAAACGATCTATAAAGGCTGCAAATGTTGGTGGATTATTAATCGTAATTAATAAAAAAACTTGATCAATATTCGAGGCAATAATATGTGTTTGTTTGGAAAGGTTTACAGATTTACGCGCAATAAAATTATCTCTATCTAAAATCTTTTTTATAACACCCTCTTCTTCATCTCCCGTTTTTTCTATATCGAACAAAACTTTGTCGCCAACAGCAATTGGATTCGTACTTTTAATGCCCTTAATTCTAAATTTTCCTTTTATTCGGCAATGATGAAACTCACCATCTTCTGACTTTACTTGATACCAACTTCCTGTAGATTTATAAACGATTCCTTTCATTGGTACAAAGATGCTGAATTTTAAGTAAACATCAGAATATCAGTTCGAGTGATTTTCGTATTTAATTGAAACTTGTTAAATTTTAATGAATAAAAAAATCCTTCAGGGTATTTAAAACCTGAAGGATTTTTTACAAAACTTAATTTTTTTGAGACTACTCTTTTTGCAAGGGATTTAATGCCTTACACAAAGTAAAGGCGCAAAATTATCCGTTAATAATCTTTTCTTGATGATTGATCGATTCTTGGTGAATTGCTTTGAACAGTTTTAAAATAAACTCTTCGCTTAAACCTTTACCATCACCTTCTAAAACCATTTTTCCAAGAATCTCGTTCCAACGTCTAGACTGCAAAACAGCAACGTTTTGCTCTTTCTTTAAACCTCCAATTTTATCCGCAACTTGCATTCTTTTTCCTAACAAATCAATTAATTGATCATCTACAACGTTAATTTGAGCTCTTAAGCTCTCTAAAGGCTCTCTGTAACTAGCGGCAGTATCTGTTAATTTCTTGATTGTTAAATCTTCCATTATGGACTTTAATTTTGTTGGTGTAACTTGCTGTGCAGCATCACTCCACGCGTTTGCTGGATCGAAATGAGTTTCAACCATTAGACCATCAAAATTTAAATCTAAAGCTGTTTGAGAAACCTCTTGAATCATTTCTCTGTTTCCTGTAATATGAGACGGATCGTTGATTAAAGGTAAGTCTGGAAATTTATTTTGAAATTCTATGGCTAATTGCCATTCTGGTGTATTTCTATATTTTGTTTTCTCGTAGGTAGAAAACCCTCTGTGAATTGCTCCAAGATTTTTGATTCCTGCAGTATATAATCTTTCAATACCACCTAACCATAAAGCTAAATCTGGATTTACTGGGTTTTTTACTAATACAATTTTATCTGTTCCTGCTAAGGCGTCCGCAATTTCTTGCATAATAAAAGGCGACACTGTAGAACGTGCACCAATCCACAATAAATCAACATCGTTTTCGATTGCTAATTTTACATGTGCTGCATTTGCAACTTCTGTACAGGTTTTCATACCTGTTTCTTCTTTAACTTTTTTTAACCATCTTAAACCAATTTCACCAACACCCTCAAACATTCCTGGTCTAGTTCTTGGTTTCCAAATTCCTGCTCGGAAGTAGCTTACATCAGAATCTTTTAATTCGTGTGCTATTTTTAAAACCTGTTCTTCGGTTTCTGCACTACAAGGCCCTGCTATTACTAGTGGGTGATCTAAATTCATATCATCCAACCATGTTCTTAATTCTTTTGTATTCTCCATTTTTCTACTTTTTTTGGATTATTATTTTATCCCGTTTAATATTTTTTTAATGTGATTTGTACTTTCCATTTCTTTAAAAATTGAAGTAAAATCGTCTTTCATCATCAACTCTTTAAATTGTTGAAGATTGTTAATATACTCGTCCAACGTTTCTATGACGTTTTCTTTATTTTGTTTGAAAATAGGTGTCCACATTGCTGGCGAACTTTTTGCCAAACGAACTGTTGATTCAAACCCAGAACCTGCCATATCAAAAATATCGCGTTCATTTTTTTCTTTATTGATAACCGTTTTACCCAACATAAATGCGCTTATATGAGATAAGTGGGAAACATACGCAATATGCTTATCATGAGAAATAGGATCCATATAACGAATACGCATCCCAATGTCTGCAAAAAGCTTTAAAGCTTTCTCTTGAAGTTTAAACGTTGTTTTTTCTACTTCACAAATAATATTGGTTTTTCCGGCGTATAACTGAGAAATCGCTGCCGTTGGGCCAGATTTTTCTGTACCTGCAATAGGGTGACATGCTAAAAAATTTCTCCTTTTTGGATGATATTCAACCGCTTTACAAATTGCTTCTTTTGTTGACCCTGCATCTACCACTAAACCTGTATCAGATATTTTATCTAAAATAGTTGGTAGTAATTTTACGGTTGCATCTACAGGAATTGAAACAATTACTAAGTCTGCATCTACGATATCGTCTAAAGTTGCTTTTTTATCAATTAGATTTAATTCTAAAGCCTTATTTAAGGTTTCATCTTTTCTACTAATTCCATGTATTACAGCTTCTGGATTATTCTTTTTAATGTCGATAGCAAAACTACCGCCTATTAAACCAACACCAATCATGTATATATTTTTCATAAACTATAATCTTGATATTGCTTCTTTAATTACCTCCGATTCTACACATAATGAAAAACGGATATATCCTTCTCCTTGAGATCCAAAAATGGTTCCTGGTGTGATAAAAATATCATTGTCATATAATACCGAATCTGTAATATCTTCAGATTTTTTCCCTTCAGGTATTTTTGCCCAAACAAATAAGCCTGTTGCATTTTTACTATATGTGGCTTGTAACTTATCTGCTAGTTGCCAAATTAAGCTTCTGCGTTCTTCGTATATTTTATTCTGGGCTAAAAACCAATCATCAGATAATCGTAATGCTTCTATTGCTCCTTTTTGAATTCCATAAAACATACCAGAATCCATATTACTTTTTACTTTTAATATTTCGTTTATATAGTTTGCATTTCCCAAAACCATACCTACTCGCCAACCAGCCATATTAAACGTTTTACTCAAAGAATTTAATTCTAAAGCAATGTCTTTTGCTCCTTCTACTTGTAAAACACTAATGGGTTTATCATTTAAAATAAAACTATAAGGGTTGTCATTAATAATTAAAATATTGTATTTTTTACCAAAGGCAACTAATTTTTGAAACGTTTCTAAAGTTGCGTCTGTGCCTGTTGGCATGTGTGGATAATTTACCCACATAATTTTTACATCTGTTAAATCTTGTGCCTCCAGATTTTTAAAGTCTGGTTGCCAATTAGTTGCATCACTTAAATTATAAAAAAGTGGTTTTGCACCTACTAATTTTGTTACTGAAGTGTATGTTGGATACCCAGGATTTGGAATTAATACTTTATCGCCTTCATTTAAAAAAGCCATGGAAATATGCATGATTCCTTCCTTACTTCCCATTAAAGGCAAAATCTCATTTTCTGAATTAGTATCTACAGAAAACTTATTCTTATAAAACACCGATATTGCGCTTCTTAATTCTGGCAAACCTTGATATGATTGATATTTATGTGCACTTGCATCATTTAAACTTCCTTGAATTGCCTCTAAAACTTGAGTTGGTGGTTGTAAGTCTGGAGACCCAATTCCCATATTGATTATTGGTTTTCCCGCAGCTGCTAATCCCCTAACCTCTCTTAATTTTTTAGAGAAATAGTATTCTTGCACTGTATCTAATCTTTCGGCTGGTTTAATCATAATTATTTTTTTTGATACTGAAACATATACTTATTTAGACTAAGGCCTACCGTTTTTATAAGTTCCTAAAATCTTAAATTCTTCTGCCATTATCTCTATTATCGCTTTTGCTTTTTCATAATCTTTATAACTATCAAAAGTTACATCTACAAAAAACGAATATTTCCAAGGAGTTTGAATGACGGGTAAAGATTGAATTTTAGTTAAACTCAACTTACAATCACTCAGCACATTTAAAATAGCTGCTAAACTTCCTCTTTTATGATTTAATTGAAATTTTAAAGAGGCTTTATTTAGTTGATCAACTTCATTAACTGGTTCATCTGTTTGTACAATTACAAATCGTGTTGAATTGTCTTTGATTGTTTGAATTTCATCTTCAATGATATTTAAATCAAAAATATCAGCGGCAATTTTTGGTGCAATTGCAGCAATACCAAATAAATTTTCTTTTGAAATTCTTTTTGCTACTTCTGCTGTGTCTACATCTTCTACTAATTTAATATGAGAATACTTTTTAAAGAATTCTTTACATTGTAATAATGCCATTGGATGAGACCAAACTTCTTTAATGTCACCAATCTCCTGGCCTTTTAGAGCCATTAAATGATGATGAATATTTAAATAACCTTCATTCGTAATATGTAAGTTATGTTGATCTATTAGCGCATAATTAGGAATAATAGAACCCGCAATTGTGTTCTCTAAAGCCATAACACCAAGGTCTGCAGAACCGTCTAACAAACTACCTACCAAAACATCAAAAGACATACATTCTTTTAATTGTATTGAAGATCCGTAGAAGTCACGTGCAACTTTATGGTGGTTTGAGCCTTCTGCTCCTTGTATGGCAATAACTTTATTCATTATGATGATTAATATCAAAAAAAAAGTCTCGAATTAAATTCGAGACTTTATATTATTTTAATGTTTTTTACAACATGATACAAAGTCTCTCCTCTTATTGTAAAAATAAAAGTAAAAATAGAAACGTGTCCAATTGTTGTGCAACATTTTAATTGTCTTTGGTTTAGACAACAAATCTAAAGATTAAATTGACATAAAAAAATATTAGAGATTCTATTTTATAAGAATTATCAAATTCATAAAATACTAACTATAAAAAATGTTTTTTTGCGGGCTCTAAAAAAAATAGAGGTATTTGTTGTATTATTAAAAATAGACTTTAATCGATAACCTATTAGCTATCTTCATTTAAAAAAATGCAGATAAAAATAAAACCCATTAAACAACCAACTATTAATAACCACCTATAAAAGAACTCAATAAGTAAATATTTAAAGAATTCATAAAGCAATCTAAACAAATAATAAATTAACGCTTTTATTACGATACAAATATATTTATTTGCTAAATCTCTTGTATTTTTTGGGCAGAATGGTGTAATAAACAGCCTAAATATTTTATATTATTGCAACATATTCTTTAGCAAAAGCATAAAACTAAAACATTTTTTAAATGAAAAAGATACCTGTACTACTGTCATTAATACTGATTGCCCAGTTTGGCTTTTCTCAAACTCCTGAAAAACCAAACTTTATTCTTATCATGGCAGATGATTTAGGTTATGGAGATGTTGGTTTTACAGAAAACAATATACCTGATGGAAGAGATTACTTTTTAGATGGAAATTACGATGAACAACCAGATAATTGGGATTGTCCTATTATTACTACAGATTTAGATAATTTAGCAGCTGAAGGATTAGAACTAAACAATTTCTATTCTATTGGCCCTGTATGTTCACCTACAAGAGGTTCTTTTTTAACAGGAAGACATTATGGACGTTTTGGTGTTTTTTCTGCCAATACAGGAGCTTTACCAGAGCACGAAATTACCGTAGCAACTATATGTAAAACACAAGGTTACAAAACAGGTCATTTTGGAAAATGGCACATAGGAACTCTTGACGAAAATAGATCACCAAAAACAGCTCGAAGAGGAAGACCCGAATTTGTAGCTAAACCCTGGGAAAGAGGGTATGATTACTTTTTTGGAACGGAATCTTCTATAAATACCTACAACCCTCAACCAACAGAATTTAATCCAAATGGTGCAAATGCTGACAGTAAAAACCCTTACATGGAAGTAACTGTATCTGGAGGCAATACAACAATAGCATATCCTGCATTAACTTCTTCAGATCATGCTGATTTAGATGACTCTAACATAATGATTGATAAAGTAGAGGATTTTATTGATGTAGCAAAAAATGATAACAAACCGTTCTTAGCTACTGTTTGGATTCACGCTCCGCACGAACCATTTAATGCTGGACCTACAGATTTAGCTTTATATCCAGCTGCTAATTACACCCAAGACCAAAGAGATTATTACGGTTGTGTTACTGCAATGTCTAGAGCAATTGGAAGATTAAACCAATATTTAAAAGACAACAATTTAGATCAAAATACGGTTGTTCTTTTTACAAGTGATAATGGTCCTGAAGGGAAGTTTAAAAATGGAGCTTACACTAAACCTGGTTTTGCAGGTGATTTAAGAGGTAGAAAACGTAGTACTTATAATGGAGGGGTTTTAGTACCTTCATTTATAAAATGGCCAGGAAAAACTACTGCAGCTACAGAAACTACTTACCAATGTAGTGTATTAGATATATTGCCTTCAATTGTAGAAGCTACAGGTTACACAATGCCAGATGCTAGACCATTAGACGGAGAATCTATGATTCCTTTCTTAGAAGGAAACCAAACAGCAAGAAACAACACCATTCCTTTCTTAGACAATAAAAAAATGGCATGGATAGAAGGAGATGTTAAGTTTATCATCAACAAAAATGGAGAACCGAAAGAGGCTTACAATATGATTTCTGACAGACCAGAAAACACTAATATAATTGCTAATTATAATGCAACAGAAATACAAAAAATATGGGATGATTGTATAGCATGGAACTCAAGTGTGAATAAAAGTTATTGGGGCCTTGATTACGTTCCTGAACCTTTTACGCCCTCAGAATATCTTGCACTTCAAAACAATCAGACTGACGGAGATCCTTCAACTACTCTAAGCGAAGCAGATTACCAAGCAGCCTTAATTGGCACTTGGCAAGGTTTAGATAACGTTGATGTTTCTGAAACTAGTGAAGGAGGAATAAAACAAGAGCCCGTAATACCTGCATCACCATTATCTGCGATAGAATACAATTTAGATGCAGATTATAAATTTAGTGTATTTCCAAACCCAACTGCAGATAGCTTTGCTATAAAAGGAAAATTAGATGGCTATAAAATTAAAGTTTTTGATATTAAAGGTTCTGTAATAAAATCTATTGACGGAGCTAACAATGAGCAGAAAGTTAATATCATTAAAGAACCCAAAGGCTTATATTTAGTCTTATTACAAAATAAAACTACTGGGGCCATAGAGTTTCAAAAAGTACTCATAAAAAAGTAACCTATAATTAGTCTCGAATAGCACTCTAATTTATATTAGGGTGTTTTTTTTTGCTCGCAACTTATAAACAGTCCATGCAACGTTTTTAAAATTAAAGCAACAAGATTCTTGCATATTAAAAACTTTTCTCACACACAGACCAAAGTCAACTAAACTTTAAACCATTCTTTCACCAATTCCTTTTCAATTGGCGCAACTTTTTTATGAATGTAATCGTTTTTAATTGCTTCATATTCGTATTCTTTAGACCATTCTTCGATATTTTGGCTTAAATCTTTTAACGATTGGCAAATAAAATTTAGTTCTTCTGATGATATTGTTGGATGCACAGACAACCGAACCCAACCTGGTTTTTGTGTATTACAGCCGTGTAAGATTTCATCTTTAATTCTATTTGACGTTTCTTGATTTACGTTCAATAAAAAATGCCCATATGTTCCTGCGCAAGAACAACCTCCTCTTGTTTGAATTCCGAATCTGTCATTCAATAATTTTACAACAATATTAAAGTGATATTTTTCAAAATAGAAAGAAAAAATACTTAATCGTTCTTTTTGTGTTGGTGCTAAAATTTTAACTCCTGGTAAACTTTCTAAAGTAGAGAAAACAACTTTATTAATTTCATCTTCTCTTTTTTTTATGTTTTTAACACCCATCTTTTCTTTCAACTGAATAGAAAGTGCAACTCTAATGGTTTGTAAAAAACCTGGTGTACCACCATCTTCTCGGGTTTCTACATCATCAAAATAATCATGCTCTCCCCAAGGGTTTGTATAACTTACAGTACCTCCTCCTGGGTTATCTGGAATTGTATTCTTATATAATTTCTTATTAAAAACCAAAACACCTGCACTTCCTGGGCCTCCCAAAAATTTATGTGGAGAAAAGAAAATAGCATCTAAATAAGCATTTTCATTTTCTGGATGCATATTAATGTCTACATAAGGCCCACAACAGGCAAAATCTACAAAACACAACCCATTATATTTGTGAATTAATTTTGCAACCTCATGATAAGGTGTTTTTATACCCGTTACATTAGAGCAAGAGGTGATAGAAACCATTTTTATTTTTCTATGTTGATGTTTCTGAATGCATTTTTCAAACTCTACTAAACATAGCAGACCTTCGTTATTACAAGGAACAACTTCTACATCCGCAATAGTTTCTAACCAAGAAGTTTGATTGGAATGATGCTCCATGTGACTTACAAAAACAATCGGTTTTAAATCTTCTGGAATTGTTGTGTGATTCTTTAAGTTTTCAGAAACTTTTAAGCCTAAAATTCGTTGAAATTTATTGACAACACCTGTCATTCCCGTTCCTGTAGTAATTAAAACATCATTATCATTTGCATTTACATGACGTTTAATAATATTTCTAGCCTCATGATATGCTAATGTCATAGCGGCTCCGGAAGTAGATGTTTCTGTATGTGTATTTGCAACAAAAGGTCCAAATTGATGGAGCATCTTATCTTCTATTGGTGCATACAATCTTCCACTTGCTGTCCAATCTGTATAGATCAATTTTTGCTCTCCATAAGGAGATTGAAAGGTTTGATTTATACCAACTATATTTTCTCTAAAATGATCAAAATACTGTTCTAAATCTGACTTTACGCTATTTTCTTTTGATGAAATCATAATTTATAAAGCTTTACTTACCGCTATAAAATAGTTATTTAAAATTTAAAACCCCTTTTTCTAGCCAGTTGAAATAGGTATCTACATCTGGAGTATATGCTACAGGAATAATTAAATTATTCTCGCTATGGTCCATTAAAACATAAAATGGTTGTGTATTGGTTTTATATTTTAAGGTTTGCATTTCACTCCATTTTTGACCAATATATTTCAATTTTTTTCCAGGTGTTAATTTAGAGTCTACAATATTTTCTTCTTTCAATTTACGCTTATCATCTACATATAATGAAATTAAAACTACTTCATTTTTCAGAAATTTTAAAACCTTTGGTTTTACCCAAACATTTTGTTCCATCTTTCTACAGTTTACACAAGCGTGTCCTGTAAAATCTAACATTACTGGCTTACCCACTTTTTTTGCGTACGCCAAACCTTTATCATAATCATTAAAAGCTAAAATATTATGCGGAGCCATTAAATGTGCTCCATCAGGAATTTCTGTATGCCCAATAGGGTTTTCATTTCCTAACTGAGTATAACCTACTCCATAAGGAGATTCGCTATAATGTTGTGGTGGTGGAAATGCACTTATTAAATTTAAAGGTGCTCCCCATAAACCAGGAATCATATATATCGTAAATGTTAAAGTTACCAAACCTAAACTTAACCTACCTACAGAAATATGTTTTAAAGGTGAATCATGAGGCAATTGTATTTTACCAAAAAGATATAAAGTTAATGTTCCAAAAATGGCTATCCAAATAGCAATAAATACTTCTCTTTCTAATAAATGGGCTTGTAAAACTAAATCTGCATTTGATAAAAATTTAAATGCTAAAGCCAACTCTAAAAATCCTAAAACTACTTTTACGGTATTTAACCAACCTCCAGATTTCGGTAATGAATTTAACCAACCAGGAAACGCAGCAAACAAAGCAAAAGGTAATGCTATTGCAGTAGAAAAACCTAACATGCTTATAATTGGAGCAATCCTTTCTCCTGTTGTTGCTGCTGCTACTAAAGCAGAACCTACTAATGGGCCAGTACAAGAAAAAGAAACAATAGCTAAAGCTAATGCCATAAAAAAGATTCCGATAACCCCTCCTCTATCTGCTTTAGAATCTATTTTTGTTCCCCAAGAACTTGGTAAAACTAACTCGAATGCACCTAAAAACGAAGCAGCGAAAATAAGTAAGACTAAAAAGAAAATAATATTAAACCAAACATTTGTGGATAAAGCATTTAAAGCATCTGGACCAAAAATGGCACTGACCGCTAAACCAATTACTACATATATTATTATTATTGATACACCATAAAGAATAGCATTTTTTATTCCTGCTGATTTTGTTTTACTTTGTTTCGTAAAAAAACTAACAGTCATAGGAATCATTGGAAAAACACATGGAGTTAACAATGCTGCTAACCCACCTAAAAAACTTAAAATAAATAACGTTAATAAGCCTGTATCTGATTCATTTTCATCGTCTTTTAAGGTATTAGAAACTGCACTTACCTTAGTTTCGTTTTCCAAGATAAAAACCAAATCTACTTCTGTCGGAGCTAAACACTTCGTATCGTCACAAACCATAAACTCTACAACTCCATTAATGGTATTAATATCGGAAGTAGTTTTAACTCTTTGTTTAAAAATAGCGGAGTTTTCAAAAAATTTAATTTTCATTTCAAAAACGGAGTCATCAACTGTATGGCCTTTTTCTTCTATTGTTTTTCCTATTAGAGAAAAATTTTCATTAGAAGTATCAAAAGAAAAAGTTGTTGGTATTGGACCATCTTCTGGAACTTCTTGTGAATACAAATGCCAACCCTCTTCTATGGTTGCTTTAGAGACTAATATAAATTCGTTATCTGATACTTTTTCAACAGATGTTGACCATTGTAAAGGATCTTCAATTTGAGAAAATATTCCTAAAGTAAATGTTAGAAATAAAAAAATAAGTCTATTTTTCATGTGGTAATATATCAATAAGGGCTTGTTAAAAAAGTGCACACCTTTTTAAAATTTTAATAGGAATCAAAGATAAGATAAACATTAATGAATGGCGTAAATTCATGAAATTTTAAGCAAAAGTGACTTAATTTTAAATCTCATATTACAAAATTTTTATAAAGTCATCAAAAGCAACATAATAAGGTTGGTCTTTAAAAACAGGACTTTCAACACTTTCTGCATTGGCAATACCTACACCGGCAAACCAAACTTTTGCATTTTGCTTTTTGGCATGATTTTTAAAAGTTTCCATCCAAACAACATCATACTCAGTTGGATTTTGAATGTTATTTGATGCTTTTACCAATACAAAGATGGTAGGTTCTCCTTTTTTAAATAACACATACTGCGGATGTCTTTTTAACTGACTATTTATAGCTTGAAACTCGTACCCCATTTGCACTAATTTCTTACCAACTATATTCATTGCTAAATTATGCAATTCTTGTGCTGTTAAAACCTGCATTATTTTTTCTTTTTCTTGTTACGTTTATTGTAATTTTTATCGCCTCTAGTTTTAGGCTTCTTATATTTTGCTGCAATTTCTCGTCTATAAGAACCACCTCTGTTAACTTGACTATTCTTTTCACTCTTTTCATGAAATGCTGGACCAGGAACATATTCTAAAGAAGTTCTGTTTTTAGAAATCCCTTGATCTTCTCTTGGACGTTCATCCTCTGTTAACAATTCAGAAATTTCCACACCTTCAGGAAGTTCTAAAACCGGAATTTCATATTTCATCAACGTTTCAATCTCCTCTTTTGCTACTTGTTCTTTTTTAGTAGAAAATAGAATTGTTTTTCCTGCTTTTTCTGCACGACCAGTTCTACCAATTCTATGCATATAATTTTCAGGAAATTCTGGTGTATCAAAATTTATAACATGAGAAACGTTATCAAAATCTAAACCACGTGCCATTACATCTGTCGCTAACAAAATTCGATTCTTACCTTCATCAAACTGTTTTATCGAGCGAATTCTATAATTTTGTGTTTTATTAGAGTGAATTATACACATTTCATCATTAAACATTTCTTGCATATGCTTAAACAACAGATCTGCAGTTCTTTTAAAGCCGACAAAGATTAATACTTTATTAAAACCTTCTTTATCACTTAAAAGATGATGTAACAAATTTACTTTTGTAAAAAAGTTAGGTATGTTATAAGAAACTTGTTCTATATTATCTAAAGGAGTACCGCTAACGGCTACAGATATTTTTTCAGGTTTTTTAAAAAAATCGTAAATTAAAGCATCAACATCTTCTGTCATTGTTGCCGAAAATAGAATGTTCTGTCTTCTTTCAGGAATCACGTCAAAGATATTCATTAACTGAAAACGAAACCCTAAATCTAGCATTACATCAACTTCATCAATAACTAATTTTTGAATAGATTTTAGCTTTAAAGCATTGCTCAAAGCCAAATCATACAAACGTCCAGGAGTTGCTACAATAATATCTTGTCCTTGTAAAATTGATTGTTTTTGAGTGTTAATGTTTGCACCACCATAAACGCCTAGAACACGTGTATTGATATATTTTGATAATTGCTCTATTTGCTCAACCACCTGTAAAACCAATTCTCGAGTTGGCACTAATACCAAAACTCTTGGGTGTTTTTGTTTAGAAAATCGCAAATCTTGTAAAATAGGCATCATGTAGGCAAAAGTTTTACCTGTTCCCGTTTGTGCAATTCCTACTACATCTTTACCTGATCTTACTACTGAAAATGCTTGTTCCTGAATTGGAGTTGCATTTACAAAACCCAAATCATCAACAGCATATTGTAATTGATTAGAGATTCCTAAGTCTTGAAAAGTCATCCTTAATATTTTTCTGCAAAGGTACGCTTTATAAAACGCTAAACAATAGCCCTTTTCAGTTAGAATATTTAGTAATTTTGCAATAGAAATTTTAGCCTAAATGATTACAGACACACATACGCATTTATATTCTAGTCAATTTGATGAAGATCAAGCAGCAACCATTCAACGTGCTAAAGAAGCTGGTGTTTCACGCTTTTTTATTCCTGCAATAGATTCTTCTTACACAGAGCGAATGATAAAACTTGAAAAAGACTATCCTGATGAGGTTTTTTTAATGATGGGATTACATCCTACTTCTGTAAAAGAAAATTATTTAGAAGAATTAGCGCACGTTAAAGAATGGATTGACAAAAAAGACTTTTATGCCATTGGCGAAATTGGAATTGATTTATATTGGGATAAAACGCTTTTAACACAGCAGCAAGAAGCTTTTAGGACTCAAATTAAATGGGCAAAAGAAAAGAAATTACCAATTGTTATTCATTGCAGAGATGCTTTTAATGAAATTTTTGAAGTATTAGAAACTGAAAAAGGGGATGATTTAAGAGGTATATTTCATTGTTTTACGGGTACGCTAGAACAAGCAAAAACAGCAATCTCTTACAATATGAAATTAGGAATTGGCGGTGTTGCTACTTTTAAAAATGGAAAAATTGATAAATTTTTAAATGAAATTGATTTAAAATATATCGTTTTAGAGACAGACGCTCCTTATTTAGCGCCAACTCCTTACAGAGGAAAAAGAAACGAAAGCGCTTATATTACAAATGTAGTTGATAAATTAGTGAATATTTATGGACTTTCTTTCAATGAAATTGCAGAAATTACAACTCAGAATTCTAAAGATGTTTTTGGAGTATAATGCAAGAAACCCACACTACATATTATAAAACTCCTATTGGTACTGCAAAAATTATAGGTAATAAAAACGGGATTCAAGCTGTTTCTGTTTTAGAAGAGAATATTAAAACATCATCCGAGATTCCTGAATGTTTGCAAGATTGTGTAAAACAATTAGAAGACTATTTTAAAGGTAAAAGAAATAATTTTGACTTAAAATTAAATCCACAAGGAACTGCTTTTCAGAAAAAAGTTTGGGAGGAGTTATTAAATATTCCTTTTAATACAACCAGAACTTATTTAGAGCAAAGCAAGGCTTTGGGAGATGTAAAAGCTATAAGAGCAGTTGCTTCTGCAAATGGTAAAAACCCAATTTGGATTATTATTCCTTGTCATAGAGTTATTGGCTCTAATGGTTCTTTAACAGGTTATGCAGGTGGAATTTGGCGTAAAAAATGGTTATTAGCTCATGAGAATCCAGTAAAACAACAATCGCTGTTTTAATTTTTATCTCAAATATTAAAAAACATATTTTTACGTTAAGAATGTATCGTTTCTTATGGTTCAAAGAATTCTTTTTTTCTTGTTGCTATTCATTGGGTTTTCCATCCAATCACAAATAATATCTAAAGATTTTAGTTTTAAAAATCTTTTGGTTAAAAAAGATACAATCCAATTAGATTCTGTGGCCTTAAATCCCCAGAAATTTAAAGTTTTAGATGCTTTTTCAAAAGTAATTTCTCCGTCTGAATATACGATTGATTTTAGCAATGCAATTTTAATTATCAACTCGAAAAAGTATACTAAAATTAGTGTTGAGTATTTTAGACTTCCAGATTTTATTACAAAAATCTATACCCCTTTTGATAAAAAATTAATCGTCCCCAATGAAACCAATACAGGTAAACTATATAGCTTAACTACGAATAAAAAAGCATCAGAAAAAAAACTCTTCGAAGGCCTAAATACAAGCGGATTTATTACAAGAGGAATTACCTCTGGTAACAATCAAAATGCAGTAACAAACTCTGCTTTAGATTTAAAAATATCAGGAAAATTATCAAAAAACATTACTTTACGAGCTAATATTTTTGACACCAACATCCCTGTTCAAGAAAATGGATATTCACAAAACATTACAGATTTTGATAGAATTTTTATAGAAATGTTTACTGATAATTGGCGCGTAAAAGCGGGTGATATTTTATTACAAAATTCAGATAGTTACTTTATGCCTATTGCCAAACAAATTGCAGGTTTAAGAGTAGAAGCTGACATTAATGAAAATATAAAACTTGCTGCTTCTGGCGCAGTTGTTAGAGGTAAATTTAATAGATATAGAATTACAGGAAGAGAAGGAAACCAAGGTCCTTACAAAATTTATGGGGTTAATAACGAGCCTGCAATTTTAATTATTGCTGGTAGCGAAACTGTTTATATCAATGGAATTAAAATAAAACGTGGAGAAAACAACGATTATACAATTGATTATAATTTAGCTGAAATTACTTTTAACACTACATATCCGATAACAAATGATATGAGAATTGTTGTAGAATTTCAGTATGCTGATAGAAATTACACACGATTTGTTACCTACGAAGAAGCTACTTACAAAAGTGACAAACTAAATATCAGTGCATACTTTTACAATGAAAATGATGCTAAAAACCAAGCCTTACAGCAAAGTTTGACTACTGATCAAAAACAAATCTTAACAAACGCAGGAAACAACACAGATTTAATGGTTGCAGAAAGTGCTTTTATAGATGCTTTTGATGAAAATAAAATACTTTATAAAAAAGTGCTAAATGGTAATACAGAAACTTTTGAATATTCTAACACCTCATCGGACGAACTCTATTTTGTTACTTTTACAAATGTAGGTTTAAATAAAGGAGATTACCTATTAGATAGAAGTACTGCAATTGGTAATATTTTCGTTTATGCTGGCGAAAATCTCGGAAGTTATAGTCCGATTATAAAATTAGCTCCCCCAACAAAACAACAAACATTTGTTTTAAAATCTAATTACGATTCCACGAATAAAACTAAAATAAATACAGAAATTGCTATCAGCAATAATGATGCGAATTTGTTTTCTACAATAGGCGATGCTGACAACGTAGCTGTTGCAGCGAAAGTAAATTGGGAACAAATTTTAATTGATAAAGAATGGCAATTAAAAAGTGCTATTTCTCATGAATTTGTTCAAAATAATTTTAAAACCGAAATTAGATGGGAGTCTGTTGAATTTAATAGAGATTGGAATATTTTAACAAATAACGCTACCAAAAATTATTTTCAATCAGAATTAATGCTTCAAAATAAAAAAAGCGATTTCATTTTATATAGATACAATAACCTCAGTTATCCAAATATATTTAACGGAAACAAACACGAATTACAATCTAAAATGAAATTGAATAAAACATCATTTTTTATTGACGGAAGCTTTTTAACAAACACCTCAACCTCAGAAGACAACTCTTTTTTCAGAGCAAAAGCGAGAGCAGAACAAAGTTTTAATAAAAAATGGTTGGGAGCTTTTATGAATTTTGAAACAAACAGCAGAAAAAACAGCACCACACAAGATTTTATAAATACAAGTCATCGTTTTAAAGAAATTGAAACTTATTTTGGTGTTGGAGATAGTACAAAAGTATTTACTAAATTCGGATTTAATTACAGAAATAATGACAGTATAAAATCGAATACTTTTACTGAAATTAATAATAGAAAAACATTTTATTTAAATAGTAAGCTGATACAAAACAAAAAAACGAATTTAAACATATTTGCAAATTACAGACTTACAGAAAACGAGTTTACAGACAATGAAAAGTCTTTAAACTCTAGAGTAATTCTTAATCATAAATTATTTAATAGTTTTATAAATTTAGGAAGTGTTTACGAAACTTCATCCGGAAATATTGCCAGACAAGAATATATTTATATCAAAACAGAACCCGGTTTGGGGTATTACACTTGGATCGATTATAACAATGATGGAGTTCAAGATTTTGATGAATTTGAAGTTGCCCAATTTCAAGATCAAGCCGAATATTTAAGATTACCAAAACCTAATTTGCAATTTATTGCTACGCAAAGAGCGAAGTTTACCCAATCTATAAGTTTAAACCCGAAAGTTTGGTCTTCTAAAAAAGGTGTGAAAAAGCTACTTTCTCATTTTTACAATCAAAGTTTTTTAAGCGTAGAAAATGAGCAAGAAAAAATAGGGAGTTCCTTTAATTTTAATCCTTTTGATTTTGATGAAAGTAAACTAATAGGCCTAAGTTTTAATGTAAGAAATAGCATTTATTTCAACAAAAACCTCCAAAAACATAGTGTTTCATATACATTCGGGAAAAACCAAAATAAACAGCAATACCTTATCGGAAGTCAAGAAAACAATATCAAACTACATCAAATTGATTATGCACATAAATTTGCTTCTTTTTGGTTGTTTGAATTGATGGGAAAATCATCTAATAATAATTTAGAAACTGAAAATTTTAACAATAGAAATTATACTATTAGAGCAAACGAAATTCAACCAAAAATTAGTTTCTTATACAATAAAAACAATCGCTTCACGGCTTTCTATCATTTTAAAGACAAGGAGAACCAATTACCAAGTTTTGAACAACTGAATCAACAAAAATTTGGATTTGAATACTTTTACATCAGCAGTAAAAAGAATCAAATTTCGACCAATATAAATGTGTTTTTAAATGATTTTACTGGAGATTCAAATACCCCTGTTGCTTACCAGATGTTAGAAGGTTTGCAGTCTGGCCAAAATTATACTTGGTCTATTTTATTCAACCAAAAATTAAACCCATTTTTAAACCTTAATTTAAATTATTTAGGAAGAAAGAGTGAAAACTCAAAAAGCATACACACCGGAAGTATTCAGTTAAGAGCTATTTTTTAGATTATTGCCTTTTTTTTTGATACGTTTGTAACAATAACTAAAAATATGAAAATAAAAAAGACAACACTATTAGTTTTTTTGTTTGTAAGCACTGTTATTTTTGCTCAAAACAAAGAAGAAAAATATCCGCAAGACATCGATAAAAAACATGAAGTAAAAATTAATACTTTCAGTTTAATTGCCCTTTCATCTCTAAATGTAAGTTACGAGGCTTTAATTCATAAAAATTCATCATTCGGTTTAGATTTATTTTTAAACTTTAATAATGATTCAGATATCAATTTTCCTAGACAATTTTCTTTAACACCGTATTACAGATGGTTTTTTTCAGAAAAATTTGCTGCTAGAGGTTTTTTTGTAGAAGCTTTTGGAATGTTAAATACACAAAAAGATTCTTACTATAACGGTAATTCGATAGAGAATGATTGGCTCTTTGATGGAAGGAGTGAAGATATCCAAGTAACCGATTTTGCTTTAGGAATTTCAGCTGGAGGTAAATTTATAACAAGAAAAAACTTTGTTGCTGAAGTATATTTAGGAATTGGTAGAAATCTTTTTAATTCTGACACAAATCTCATTAATACAAATATTGTAACTAGAGGAGGTATCTCTTTAGGGTATAGATTCTAAAAAAAGCTTAATTTAGTAAGCTTAAAACATACTTTTTCCTTCAAAATAATATGATTACACAAACAAAAAATATGAAAAAAACACTTTTACTTTTCGGACTTTTAATTAGTTCTCTAACGTACTCTCAGCAAGAGATTAAATTAGACATTGCAGATGCATTAGTTATAAAAAGTTTAGAATTTTCTTATGAAAACTACTTATCAAAAGAAAATTCTTTCGGGATTTCTGCGCTTTTTAATGTTGAAAAACAAAATAAGGATTTTAGATACAACGAAAATCTTATGATAACACCCTATTTCCGTCATTATTTTTCTACAGACGAAGTGTGGAACGTTTTTGGGGAAGCTTTTGTTGGTGTTAATTCAGGTAAAAAAGAATCTATTAAAGATTCTGGTATTTATGATGTAAACTATACGGATGGCGCTTTAGGTATTGCGATAGGTACAAAATATATTTCTAGCAGTGGTTTAATTATTGATGTTCATGCTGGAGCCGGAAGAAACTTATTTCTTTCAAATTCACCTACTATTGTTCCACGATTGGGTGTACATGTTGGGTGGAGATTCTAATTAACTTAATTTTTTATTAAAAATCCTTCTGAAATAAATGGTTTCAGGAGGATTTTTTGCTTTATTGAATAAATCATTCAACTATTTTTAATTTTCAATGTTAAGATTTCACAAGTAAAACACAATTAAGTCATTGTTTTTTAGGTTTTTACACAAAATAGCAAATTC
>Ga0206126_10002514_pt1 | contig 19787 bp, 21 predicted proteins | sample Helgoland_Spring_5_FD_148621 | JGI IMG/M metagenome (GOLD analysis project Ga0206126, IMG submission 148621) | Pelagic subsurface seawater microbial communities from Kabeltonne, Helgoland, North Sea - Helgoland_Spring_Bloom_20160412_1 | ecosystem: Environmental > Aquatic > Marine > Epipelagic ...
ATGACTATTTTATGTTATATGGTTCAAGGACAAGGATCTAAAAACTTTGATAAAGCAAAAGAATTTTGTTTTACAAAGCCTACGGCAGCCCACGAATTATTGCAAAAAATTACAGATACTACCATTGCTTATTTAAAAGCAAAAGTTGCTGCAGGCGTAAATGCTGTTCAAGTTTTTGATTCTTGGGGGGGTATGTTGTCACCAGTAGATTATCAAGAATTTTCTTGGCAATACATTCAGCAAATTATAGACGCTCTAAAAGACGATGCGCCAGTTATTGCCTTTGGAAAAGGATGTTGGTTTGCATTGAATGAGATGTCTAAATCGGGAGCTTCGGCTTTGGGTGTAGATTGGACCTGTTCTGCTAGAAATGCACGTTATTTATCGGGTGGAAAGATTACTTTACAAGGAAATTTTGATCCGTCAAGATTGTTGTCACCACCTGCAGAAATCAAGAAAATGGTGCATCAAATGATCAACGAATTTGGAAAAGACAAATACATTGTTAATTTAGGACATGGTATTTTGCCAAACATTCCTTTAGAGAATGCAAAGGCCTTTGTAGACGCTGTAAAGGAATACAAAAAACCTTCTTAATTTTTGGAACAATAAAACAAATTGGGATATAATTTATGAAAGAACAGTTCTACGCTTACATTGAAAACCTACAAGATCAGATTACTTCTAAAATAGAAGCTCTAGATGGAAAAGCAATTTTCCAAGAAGATCTATGGCAGCGTAAAGAAGGTGGCGGAGGTAGAACTCGCATCATTGAAAACGGAGATATCTTTGAAAAAGGAGGTGTCAATATATCGAAAGTTTTTGGAGATTTACCAGCACCTTTAAGAAAACAGTTTGGTGTAGAGGAAGGAAATTTTTTCGCTTGTGGGTTGAGTTTAGTATTGCATCCAATCAACCCTTTTTTGCCAACTGTACATGCCAACTGGCGTTATTTTGAGATGTACAATACAGCAGGAGAAATTGTAACCCAATGGTTTGGTGGCGGACAAGATTTAACGCCTTACTATTTATTTGATGAAGATGCAATCCATTTTCATACCATTTGTAAGTTGGCATGTGACAAACATCATTTAGAATTTTATCCAAAGTTCAAGAAAACCTGTGACAACTATTTTTGGAATGCACATCGAGAGGAAGCCCGCGGAATCGGAGGGTTGTTTTTTGATTATTTAAAAGAGACAAAGGAATTCACCATAGAAGATCGTTATAACTTTGTTACAGAAGTTGGAAACAGTTTTTTAGACAGTTACGTTCCAATCGTTGAAAAGAGAAAAGAGCTTCCATTCACAAGAATTCAAAAAGATTGGCAAGAAATTCGAAGAGGACGCTATGTAGAATTTAATTTAGTGCATGACAGAGGAACTTTGTTTGGATTGAAAACCAATGGGCGTATAGAAAGTATTTTAATGAGTTTACCACCAATTGTACAATGGAAATACAACCATCAACCAGAAGAAAATTCTGAAGAGGCAAGGCTTCTAAAGGTCTTAAAGAAGCCTAAAAGATGGATTAAAGACCAAATTGATTAATACAAAACAGATTCGGTTTTGTATTTTTTTTATCCAGCAGACAGTTTCAATATTAAAATACACTTAAATTGAGAAAAAAGACAGTAGTACGTTTGCTCTTTTAAGGGTGCTTTATGAAGCCTAAATAATTAATTAATTATTGAATCAACAAAATAATTGTTAAAAATTAATAAATACTGAATAATATTCCTATTATTTAAATTATTATTAAGAATAGTTTAAAGAAGCAAAAATTTAACACATTTATTCTATTCAAATTACTAGTGAAAAACCATCCGTTTTTAGTATTTTTGCATTCGATAAAAATAAATAGTAATGGCAAGATTCGAATTGAAATTACCTAAAATGGGAGAAAGTGTTGCAGAAGCAACGATCACATCTTGGTTAAAAGAAGTTGGAGATACGATAGAATTGGATGAAGCTATTGTAGAAATTGCTACAGACAAAGTAGATTCCGAAGTGCCATCAGAAGTAGAAGGTACTTTGGTGGAGGTTTTATTTGAAAAAGATGAAGTCGTAGCCGTTGGCGCTACTATTGCCATTATAGAAACTGCAGTAGATGCTGTAAGCGATGCAGAAACTCCAAAAGAAGTAATAGAGGTTACAGCTGTAGAAAAAACCATCGAAAAAGCAATCGAAGTTGTAGCAACCCCAATATCAAAAATATCAGAGAGTGGAAAATTTTATTCACCCTTAGTTCGTAATATTGCCAAAACAGAAGGCATTACGATGGCAGAATTGGAAACAATATCCGGTTCTGGAAAAGATGGAAGAGTTGCAAAAAATGATATTCTCTCTTTTCTTGAAAATAGAAAATCAGGGACAATAAAGAGCAATGAAGAAAAAGCAATATCACCCATTCAAAAAGTAATTCAAAAAGCAACGGCAGTTTCTGTAAATGGTGAAGATGAGATCATCGAAATGACCCGAATGGGAAAATTGATTTCCAAGCACATGGTCAATTCGGTGCAAACTGCTGCACATGTGCAGTCTTTTATTGAAATAGATGTAACCAATATTGTAAAATGGAGAATCAAAGTTAAAGATGATTTCTACAAAAGAGAAGGAGAGAAATTAACATTCACACCTATTTTAATGCATGCTGTTGCTGCGACGATTAGAAAGTATCCAATGATTAATATCGCAATTGATGGCGATCACATTATCAAAAGAAAAAATATCAACTTAGGAATGGCTGCGGCCTTACCAGACGGTAACTTAATTGTGCCTGTTATAAAAAATGCCGATCAATTAAACCTTGTCGGAATGACAAAATCTGTGAATGATCTAGCAAATAGAGCAAGAAACAACGCATTGAAGCCAGATGAAATTCAAGGTGGAACTTATACGGTAACGAATGTAGGAGGTTTTGGTTCTGTCATGGGAACACCCATTATCAATCAGCCCCAAGTTGCAATTTTGGCTTTAGGAGCTATTCGCAAAGTGCCCGCTGTTATTGAAACTTCTGAAGGAGATTTTATTGGCATCAGGCAAAAAATGTTTGTTTCCCATTCTTACGATCACCGAGTTGTCAATGGAGCTTTGGGAGGAATGTTTATCAAAACTTTAAAAGAAATATTAGAAGCCTGGGATGTAGATCAGGATTTTTAAACCTAACCATTTTATAAAAAAACTCAGATAACATCTGAGTTTTTTTATGCTTTTTATTTTCTTGAATACAACCACCAATTCATATCTCGGGTAAACTTATAACCGATTTTTTCATACAAAGAAATGGCTATATTTCCTTTATTTGTGTGCAAAATAGGGAGTTTATTCTCCTTTAATATTTCTTTTGTAGTGTGTGTTATGAGTTGTTTTGCATAGCCTTTTCGAGTATGGTCTGGATGGGTAACCACAGAGCTTACCTCTATAAAATCATCTGCTTGCATACGTTGTCCAGAAATAGCAATGAGTTTTCCGTTCTTAAAAATGCCGAAAAATCGCCCCATTTCAAAACCTCTTCTACGATAAAAACCAGGCATCACCAACCCTATTAAATCGTAAATTTCATCCATATGTTTTTCGGTGAGGATTACAATTTCTTCTGTAATCTCGATGTCGATCAGGGTTTCTAAAACCATTTGACAACCCGCGATCTTTTTTTCTAAAACTGTTGTATTTGTGTCGATTTCTGCTGTTTGGTTTTCTGAGACTAAGAAGAATTTTTCAACAGTTTTCCCATATTGATTTAAAGCTTTACTGGTTTTTGAGCTGTCATAAAAAGCACCAAAAATACATATGTCTGGATCGTAGAATTGAACGTCATTATGCGTTATTAAAAACTTTTTATGTGTTTCTTCTAAGGAGTACCAAACTGGGTTTTTTAATTTTTCTTCTAAGGAGATCATTTTTTTATTTTCTGGGATATAAAAAAACTCGCATTTAATGCTAGTCTCTAAAGATATGCTATTTTTTTAAAAATCTATGCTAACATGGTAACGGGATTTTCTATAAATGTTTTTAATGTTTGTAAAAATTGAGCACCAACGGCACCATCAACAGTTCTATGATCACAAGTTAAAGTTAACTTCATGGTATTACCAACAACAATTTGTCCGTTTTTAACCACTGGTTTTTCAACAATTGCACCAACAGATAAAATAGCGGAGTTTGGTTGGTTGATAATCGAAGTAAAGTTTTCGATCCCAAACATTCCTAAATTAGATACCGTAAAGGTACTTCCTTGCATTTCTGCAACCGATATTTTCTTATGTCTTGCTTTTCCTGCTAAATCTCTTACAGATGCACCAATCTGAGTTAAACTCAATTGGTTGGTATGTTTGACAACGGGTACTACCAAACCTTCATCGACTGCAACCGCAACGCCTACATGAATGTGACTGTGATAAATAGTGTTTTCGTTGGTCCAAGAAGTATTTACTTGAGGATGTTTTTGCAATGCCATGGCACATGCTTTTACAACCATATCGTTAAATGATACTTTGGTGTCTGGAATTGCATTGATAGTCTTTCTAGAAGCCATCGCATTGTCCATATCAACTTCAATATTTAAATTGAAATCGGGTGCTGTAAATTTAGAGTTTCCTAAAGATTTTGCAATTGCTTTTCGCATTTGTGAGTTCTTTACTTCTTCTGATTTTTCTTCGCCAGAAGCTACATAGGCCACTGCTGTTGCAGCAGTTTCCGTTTTTACTACTTCAACAGTTTTGGCTGTAGGAGTATGGTTTTCTACATCTTTTTTTACGATGCGGCCATTTTCTCCTGATCCTATGATGTCTGATAATTGATACCCTTTGTCTGCAGCAATTTTCTTTGCCAATGGAGATGCAAAAATGCGTCCATTTGATGTATTTGCAGTGGTTGTTGCCGATGGTGTTTCTTCAATTTTTGCTGCAACGATCGTTTCTTTTTTATCTTCAGCGGGAGCATCAGTTGTTTCTGGGACAATACCTCCACTGGCAACTAGGGCTGAAACATCAGTTCCTGTTGGACCAATAATGGTTAGTAAACTATCAACAGGAGCTGTTTCACCTTCTTGCACACCAATGTATAGGATGGTTCCTTCATAGAAACATTCAAATTCCATAGTTGCTTTGTCAGTTTCAATTTCTGCTAAAATATCGCCTTCTTCTACAGTTTCTCCTACCTTTTTTAACCAAGTAGCTACCGTACCGTCCGTCATTGTATCACTCAAACGGGGCATTGTAATTACTTGCACTCCTGCTGGAATGCTTACTGCATCTGATTTTGCAGTTGTAGTAGTTGTTGGGGTATCTGTAACGGTTTCGGTTGTTTCTTCTTTTGTTGGTGCAGCGGCTCCACTAATGAGAGCAGAAATGTCTTCGCCTTCTTCACCAATAATAGCAAGTAGGACATCAACAGGAGATGTCTCACCATCTTGAACACCTATATACAATAAAGTTCCTTCATGGAAAGATTCGAATTCCATGGTTGCTTTGTCAGTTTCAATTTCAGCTAGAATATCGCCTTCCTCAATTTTATCTCCAACACTCTTTAACCATTTTGCCACAACACCTTCTTCCATGGTGTCGCTTAAACGCGGCATATTTACAATTGTAGCCATAATTTTAACTTATAAAAGGATAATCTTCTTGTTCATATACCATGTCATACATTTGTTGTGGTTCTGGATAAGGAGAGTCTTCTGCAAATTTTTCACATTCACTCACCTTTGCCTTTACACCTTTGTCAATTGCAGCAATTTCTTCTAAAGTTGCGTAGTTTTTCTCTAAAATTACATTTCTTACTTGCGTAATCGGATCTATTTTTTTGTACTCTTCTACTTCGTCTTTTGTTCTATAATGTTGTGCATCAGACATCGAGTGCCCTCTATATCTGTAGGTTTTCATTTCTAAGAAAGTAGGGCCGTCTCCACGTCTTGCTCTTTGTATCGCTTCGTCTATTGCTTCTGCCACCTTTATGGGGTTCATTGCATCTACGGGGCCACAAGGCATTTCGTATCCTAAACCTAACTTCCAAATATCGGTGTGGTTAGCTGTTCTTTCTACTGAAGTTCCCATGGCATATCCATTGTTTTCAACAATAAAAATAACCGGTAATTTCCACAACATTGCCATATTAAAAGCTTCATGCAAAGAACCTTGTCTAGCTGCACCATCACCAAAACAGGTTAAAGTAACGGCATCACTTCCTTTGTATTTGTCTCCAAAAGCAATTCCGGCTCCTAATGGAATTTGACCTCCTACAATACCGTGTCCTCCATAAAAACCAAATTCTTTAGAGAAAATATGCATCGATCCTCCCATCCCTTTAGATGTTCCGGTTACCTTACCATACAATTCGGCCATCACCTTTTTTGGATCTTCTCCCATACCAATTGGTTGTACGTGATTTCTGTAGGCTGTAATCATTTTGTCTTTAGACAAATCCATTGCATGCAATGCACCTGCTAAAATAGCTTCTTGACCGTTGTATAAATGTAAGAAACCTCTTACCTTTTGCTGTATATATACGGATGCTAATTTGTCTTCAAATTTTCGCCAAAATAACATGTCTTTGTACCAATCTAAATAGGTTTGCTTGGTGATTTTCTTCATTCTAAATTCTCGTTGTTTGTTTTTTTAGATCATTGTATTCAACATTGATCGGGCAACAAAAATAATGGTTTTAAATAGAATAAAAAAACAAGTTTTTTTGAATTCAACTCAAACGATTTCGTGCCCTCTCTATTTGTCTTTAGCGATGACCATGGTAGCCTTAGCCCCAGTTGCTAAATTCCATTCATTTGAAGAGAGCAACATGCCGGTGTCATTGAAGACTTTAAAACCTGCTGTATTAGGACCCGAAGTTCCTTGATTTAAGGCTAAAATTGTAATCTTATTAATGCCTTTTTCTAGTGGAATATTAAATTTTTGATAGCGTTGTTGCAAAACAATATTAACAATAATTGGAATGCCATTAATTAAAATAGTAACACGGTCTCCATCTGGATGTTGATAGTCTCTACAAATAATATTGATACTTTTTGCATTGGTGCGGATACTTCCTAGATCCTGGTCAATCACAGGATATTGATACATACCATTGATTTTCTTAAAAGATTTTAGAAAACGTTCTTCAGTTAATTTTGCTTGAGAGATGATTCCTTTGTTGTTAAATTTCTGTTCTTGCTGTTGTTTTTTGACTTTTTTTTGTTCTCTCTCGTAGGCTTTCTTAAAACCATTTGCTCCGTCGATTTTTATCGAGTTGGGTTTTTCAATCTCTTTTGCGTTGGTGCTGATTACAGAACGTATTTTTCCAAGTTTTTTTCCACCTCCATTATTCTCAACTTGTCCCCTTAGCGATGTTGTAAAAAATAGAATAATAAATCCAGAAATGGGCAATAAGATAGCTTTCATAGGGTAGGTTTAAAGACCAGTATGGTGCAAATATAATACCGTTTCTATAGGTTGTTGTTTAGAATTTGTTAAAATTAACTATTCAATCGGAAAATTAAAATAGGTTTTTGGAAAGGGTTCTTTTTTTAATGTGAAATGCCACCACTCGTTTTCATAGGGTTGAAAGCCCTTTTTGAGCATGACGGTTCTTAAAAGTAGCCTATTTTTCTGTTGATCTTTAGTGATTCCTTTATAGAAGGGATGGGATGCTTTTCCGAAAAAATCATAAGGACTCCCCATATCTAGTTCTTGATTTGTTTTTACATGAACCAAGGTAAGATCTACGGTACTTCCTCGAGTATGTCCCGATTTTGAAGCAATATAGCCTTGTGCAAACAATTCGCTTTTTGGAACGCTAGGGTAGAAGTCCTGCTTTCTGAGTGTATCTTTTAAATCTTTTGCCCATTTTACAAAATGATCAACGGCCTGTTGAGGTCGGTAGGCATCAAAAATTTTTAAACTCAGACTGTCTTTTAGGAAGATTTGTTGAATTTTTTGCAAAGCAAGGGCGGTTTTTTTTGAGACAATAACCACGTCTTTATGATAGCCATTTATGGGTTTTCCTATAAAATTGTTTGTGCTCTCATAACGCAATTCCTTTTGTATGGAAGCATCGATGTTTGATAGATATACAAACCCCTCTGGCAAACTTTGGGCGCTAGCTACAAAAGAAATTAAAAACAGCAATCCGAAAGCAATTTTTTTCATACTTCAAAAGTACAAAAATTGTTTTTTTTAAGAAAAAAGGAAGCTTCTATAAATGATACTTTAAGAAAGAGCTGTTTTCGGTTGAAAATCACCCGATACAATTGCGCGATAATAAGATCTGGAATTTCTATTAATTTTTAAGCTTAAGAAGGAGAAAAAAAATAAAAGGAATCCTTAATTTTGCGAACTTATGGAAGAACTCTCATTAACAACACCGGCATTATTATTTTCTGCAATCTCTTTAATCATGTTAGCTTATACAAATCGATTTTTGGCCTATGCCGCCGTAATTCGGAATTTACATGGTCAGTATTTAGAACGAAAAGAAGCCTCGTTGTTACGACAGATTAAGAATCTAAAATTGCGTTTAAATCTCACCAGGTGGATGCAGATTTTTGGCATTTCTAGTTTATTGTGTTGTGTGTTAACCATGTTTTTAATCTATGTAGGAAGTACAGCAATTGCTGTTTGGGTGTTTGGTTTTGCATTGGTACTCTTAATTCTTTCCTTAGCGCTCTTAATTCGTGAAATTCAAATTTCTGCACAAGCCCTGCAATACCACATTGCCGATATTGAAGAATATTTAAAAGACAAAAAGTAATCGCCGTTTTTATGCAAAAAAACGACGATTTACCAAGTATACTACTAAAACCAAGAAGTAGTAAATATTAGAAGTTAGCTTTCTAATAAGCGTTGAAAATTTGTGTTTTTTAGTAGTTAGAAATACTTCCGCCAGAGGAGCTTTTACGCATTACTTTTTTAGGCGCTCCTTTGTAATCAATATCGCCACCACTAGATGCTCTTGCCTCTATTTTTTCAGATGCATGGATGTCTATATTTGCGCCACTGGATACTTTCACAATCACATTTTTGCTCATTAAATCGTAGGCTTTTATTGAGCTTCCGCTACTTGCCTTTGCTGCATGGTTGTCTGTGTTTCCAGAAACTCGAATAGTTGCTCCACTAGAGGTATTTGTTGCTACACTATTAGCAATGACGGCCATTCTTACAGATGCTCCGCTGCTCGCGCCAATAGAAATTTCATCCGATTGTATTTCTTTTACCGATCGAACTTCACTTCCGCTAGTGGCTTTCAATGAATTCAACGTTTTAAGAGAAACATGTACTTTTTTCGACTTTGCACTCCAGATGTTTTTCTCAGAATAAATTTTCAAAACACCGTTTTCTACTTCAGTAACAATAAGGTTTTGTATGTTCTTGTCAGCTTCTACAGTTACAGCATTCTGGTTTTCTTGTGTGATGTTAACATCCAAACCAGTACTTGTTCTAATCGCGGTAAAATCTGCAGTTATTTTTCTGTTTTCAGTAACAACATTCCGATCTCCTTTGATGCCATTAAATGCCTCAACTACACAAGAGGTGCAGACAACTGTAATTAAAAATATAATGGCTAGTTTTGTGATTTTTGTTTTCATTTTTTTTTTTTTTTTTTTTTTTTTTTTTTTGATGTTCATAAAGATACTCTTAAGAGACGTTTTTTAGAGTCAAAAGGTTGCTCAACTGTCTTATTTTTAGGACGAATCGTTCTCTAATCTTCCTCTTTTTCTGAATTTTCAAGCGCTTTTAGCACAGGGCTATGCAGCCCCTCTTCCGTCATTAAAAAATAATGTTTCGCCATTTCACGACCGTAGGTATTTGTGGTATTTTCAATATCATATAAAAAGTTTTTTGAAGAGTTGTCAAAGAAAATATACACTCCTTTTGCAAGATAGAGGGTTACTTTAATTTCCTCGTCTTTAAAGAGGTTTTGATAGTCAGAAGTATAAAAAGCATCCAAAATTAAGGTATTGTCTACCTGTTCAAAATGGTATTGAATTGCTTTTGAGTTCTTTTTTGCAGCCCTTCTATTTCTCCCCGTCGATGTTTTTTGAATGGTAAAGTAACTGGTGTCCGATGTACTCATTTCCACATCAATTGCTATATCATTGCTATATACTTTCATTTTACCAGCCACTTCTTCTATGATTTGTACCCTGTTGTTTCGATGCCTGTTTAGTTTGTTCTTATAGAATACAGTATCGTCGTTCCAAACTTTTATCGTTAATGTGTCATTGGCAAACAGTGCTAGGTTATTTTTATTGATACTAATTCCATCGATTGCATGCGTCGTAGCAAACTCAATTCCTGCAAAACCAAGACCAAAAATTGCAATCAGCCAAAGACCTAATAGCGTCAAAGAAGTCGTTTTGTGTAATTTTCGGATACTTTTAGATAAAATTCTCAATCCTAAAATGAAAAGAATTAAAAAAGGGATCACAAATGCTAAAAACAGAAACATAGTTAACAACCATCTTGGAAACATCGATCCAAAAAAGAAAGGAGGTAAAAACTGTCCGTCAATGTTTAAGAACTCTAAACTACCAACAGAGAAGGCACCAAAAATTGAAAAGAGTAAACCAACCGTTGAGAAAAGAATTAAAACGACCCCGATAACTTTTCCAATCACTTTAAAAATAGCCATGATAATTTTTCCTAGGGTGTCAAGAAAATCCTGAATACCATTATTATTTTTTGAATTTTTTTTTATTTTTTCTGAAAAATCATTTGCAGTATTTTTTAACTTTTTAGAAGCCTGATTGGCAGCTTGCTTCACCGTATCGGAAACGTTGCCAAACTCCTCACGAATTTTTTTTTCAATATTGTCAATATTCACAGCCTCTCCCTCCATTTGAAGTTTCTCTGCTGTTGTCTTAGCCTCAGGAAGTAAAATCCAAAGAATAATATAGGCCAAAACCCCAATTCCAAAACCCGCCAAAGTGGTAAACAGAAATACCAAACGAATCCAAATGGTATCGATATTAAAGTAATGCGCAACACCAGCGGCTACACCTCCTAAAAACTTATCCTCACCATCTCTAAAAAGTTTTTTTCCTTTACTATTGTTTCTCTTATAAGAATAACTTGAGTCGTTGTATGAATCTTCTGCCTCCGCGTAATCCTCCGGTTGCCCCATAATAGTGATGATGTCATCAATATCATTTTCATTAACAACTTGTCTTTCATCGGTTATTTTTTCCGATAAAAGTTCACTAATACGCGCTTCTATATCTGCAATGATTTCGTTTTTACCCTGTGGATCATCACTCAAAGATTTAGAAATGGCATCCAAATACCTTCTTAATTTTTTAAAAGCGCTCTCGTCAATGTGAAAAAAGAATCCGCCTAAATTAATGTTTATTGTCTTATTCATGTGTTGTAGATTTTGAACTGGTTACTAAGTTTACTGCTGCTACTAAATTGCCCCATGTGGCACTTAATTCTTTTAAAAATAGGACGCCGGTTTCTGTTAAAACATAATATTTTCTGGGAGGGCCAGAGGTAGATTCTTCCCACCGATACGTTAATAATCCTGTGTTTTTAAGGCGTGTTAATAAGGGGTAAATAGTACCTTCAACCACAATCATTTCTGCCTTTTTTAAACTGGAAAGGATTTCAGAAGTATATGCATCACCATTTTTTAAGATCGATAAAATGCAAAATTCTAATACACCTTTTCGCATTTGTGCTTTTGTGTTTTCTATATTCATTTATTGGAAATTAAGAGTCATTATTTTATAAATTTTATGGAAAAAGGATACTTATAGCTTTCTCCTTCTTTTGCTTTTAAAGAGGCAATAATTACAAGTGCCATCCCTATTAAATAGACAATTCCTGCAATCTTACCAACACTTAAAAATCCGAAAATATTATGGAAATTAAAATTGAAGTTTATTATATCAAAATTGTTCAATCTGTTCAGGTTTCTGAAGAAATTTCCCATAACAAGACCACCAACAAAAACACTTAAAATTAAGACATACAACGTGTAGCTAATATTAAAGTTGACAGCTTCTTTGCCATGTGCATCTAAAAATGGACTTCTATCCTTTAGTGTTTGCCATGCAATTAACGGCGTAATAATTTGACCAAAGGGAAAAATTAAACCTGAAAAAGCAGAAATGTGAATTAAAAAAGCATTGGTATTGGTTCGGTTTCTCTTCATAAGTTGAATTTTATATGCTACTTTCCTATGCAAATATATGTCTTTAAGATAGTATTATGCAATACATAGTACTAAAATTAACAAAGTTTAACATTTTTGAGTTTTAATTTCTGAAAGAAATAAACTCGAAAAGTATTGTTAACGCTCATTTTTTTTATGAATTTTTGAGTATATTGTAAACCATATAATTTTTTAAAAATTTTAACTTTTAACGATTAAAAATGAAATTTACACCCGCAAAAGTCAATCTTTTTAACCTTCTAAAATTACCTTTAGCTTATTTTGGCGGTGTTAGAGTCCAGTCAATCACAAACAAAGAAGTCATTGTATCTATCAAACACGCTTGGAAGAATCAAAACCCATTTAAAAGTATGTTCTGGGCAGCCCAAGGAATGGCTGCAGAAATGCCGACAGGAGTTTTGGTGATGAAGGCCATCAAAGATTCTGGACGAAATGTTTCCATGTTGGTAACACATCAAGAAGCAGATTTTTATAAAAAAGCGACTGGAAAAATTACATTTTCATGCACAGGTGGAGCCGAGATAAGAGCTGCCATCGATCAGTCGATAGAAACAGGAGAGGGGCAAAAAGTTGTTTTGGTCTCCGAAGGAACGAATACCGATGGAATTATTGTTTCTAAATTTCAATTCCATTGGAGTCTGCGTGTTAAAAATTAAAAAATAGTTTTTCTATTTTATCTTTTCAAAAATAAAATTAAGTTGAAAATTTTCATTAGAGATTTCCGCTTTCAATAGGGGGCCATCCATATAATATTTTATTTTTTTTGGGAATTCATTTCTAAGATTCTCACAAACAAAAAAAGTTTCAGTTTGCTCAGTAAATTGAAACAGTGTTGGAATTTCATTAACTCCAGATACTTCTAAAAACAGCGAATCGTTTTTTTCTAAGACGCGCAATTGCTCAAAAAAGGTGGTGTCTTTTCCTTTTAGACTAAGTCCAAATCCTGTAAAATCCATTCGCCAATTCTCATAAGTTTTTATAGAATCATCCGCATTTGTACGAATCCATTTTCCAATTAAAAAAGAAGGTTTTTTTTGGATCGCTTTTTTTTGTTGACAAGAAGTGGCGATGAATAAACAACAAATTAAGTAATAATATTTCATAAGACAAATTGTTTGTTATTCAAAGATACTTAAAACGAATTATTTAACTTTCCGATAAAAATTGTAAATTCGCAATCCAAGAAATGAAGAATAAATGTTAGATAAAATAAGAATTGTAAAGCAGCGCTATGATGAGGTTTCTGATTTAATCATTCAACCAGAAATTATCATGAATCAAAAGCGGTATGCGCAATTGAGTAAAGAATACAAAGATTTAGGAGATGTTGTAAAAAAAGGAGAAGAATATCAAACTTTACTAGACAATATTGTGGAAGCTAAAGAAATTCTTTCTGACGGTTCTGACGCTGAAATGAATGAGATGGCCAAAATGGAGATTGACGAAGCCAACACTCGGATTCCTCAATTGGAAGAAGAGATTAAGTTTTTATTAATTCCAAAAGATCCAGAAGACTCCAAAAATGCGGTAGTTGAGTTAAGAGCAGGAACTGGTGGAGATGAAGCGAGTATTTTTGCTGGAGATTTGTTTCGAATGTATTCAAAATACTGTGAAAGTAAAGGATGGAAAGTATCTACGGTAGATTATTCGGAAGGTACCAATGGAGGTTTTAAAGAAATTCAGTTTGAAGTAAACGGTCCCGATGTATATGGAACTTTAAAATTTGAAGCAGGAGTGCATCGTGTGCAGCGAGTTCCCCAAACAGAAACTCAGGGACGTGTTCATACATCAGCAGCAACCTGTATGGTCTTTCCAGAAGCAGAAGAATTTGATGTAGAAATAAATCCAAAAGATGTCCGAATTGATTTTTTCTGTTCTTCAGGTCCAGGAGGTCAATCCGTAAATACTACATACTCAGCTGTGCGTTTAACACACGTTCCAACCGGATTGGTAGCTCAATGTCAAGATCAGAAAAGCCAACATAAGAACAAAGAGAAAGCCTTTAAAGTATTGCGTTCTCGTTTGTATGATATGGAGTTGGCCAAGAAAAATGCAGAAGATGCGCTCAAGCGTGGGTCTATGGTTTCATCAGGTGATCGAAGTGCAAAGATTAGAACTTACAATTATTCACAAGGGCGTGTTACAGACCACAGAATTGGTTTAACTTTATATGACCTATCTAACATCGTAAATGGAGACATTCAGAAAATTATTGATGAATTGATGTTGGCAGAAAATACGGAGAAACTGAAACAACTAAGTGATGGTTTTTAGTCATTATAAAAGCAAAGTGAAACAAAGAAAAACGCTTAAAAGTTAACTTATAAGCGTTTTTTTATTCATAAAATGCTATTTCACAATTCGGAAGTCTCAGAACTTACTGGTACATTAGGAATTCTGTTGCTTGTTTATTTCGTCTTGGAGTTGTCTTCTTAATTTCTGTTCTCTTTCTAATGTTTTTTTACGAAATGCAGCAAATTCTTCTTCGATTTCCGTCAAATCATTTTGTGCCTTTTTAGTGAAGTACTTGTTGTTATAAAATTTATAAATATAGTAGCACAATCCTAAAAGAAGTAAAAGCATGAGAGAACATAGCACTAAATTATAATTCGTTTTTCGCATTGCAATGCCAAAAAGAGAGATGTTATTTTCTTTTAAAACCGATTGGTTAAGAGCAATTTGTGTCTTCTCTGCTTCAGACTCTAAATTTTTTAAATTTACGATTTCTATCTTAAGAAGTGAATCCTTTTGAGTAAGCTGTTGTTTGTAGTTCTCTAGGCTATCCAAAGATTGACGCTTTAGATCTTGAAGATAATTTTTTTTAATAATTTTATACTGATCGTAACTGTTTGAGATGGAATAAATCGAATCAAATAACGTGGCTAATGGTGTTGGTTTTTCAATAGTATTTTGGGCATTTACAAGGCCACAAATAAATAAAAACACGGGGAATACAATTGATCTCATTGGGGAATTTTTAGAAATATAAAGTTACTAAAAAAACCCAAACAATTGTTTGGGTTTTTTCTATATAAGCAAGTATTATTATTTATTTAATTTTCTCTACAACTGCCTTAAAAGCTTCTGGGTTGTTGACAGCTAAATCAGCTAAAACCTTTCGGTTTAATTCGATGTTATTCGCTTTCACTTTCCCCATAAACTGAGAATAAGACATTCCGTGTAAACGAGCTGCAGCGTTGATACGCACAATCCATAAAGAACGAAAGTTTCTCTTATTGTTTTTACGGTCACGGTATGCATAAAGCATTCCTTTTTCAACCGCATTCTTTGCTACTGTATAAACGTTTTTTCTACGTCCAAAGTACCCTTTTGCTGCCTTCAAGATTTTTTTTCTTCTGTTTCTTGAGGCTACTGAATTTACTGATCTTGGCATAATTTCAATTGTTTTTTGTAGTTGGCGGTTTGTATTACAAACACTTTAATTGCCAAACTCCATGGTTAATGATTAAATTCCCTAATTAACTAATTAAATAGCTAATTGTTGTTTGATGTTTGCAACATCTGACTTATGTACTAAAGTATCATGAGTCAATCTTAGCTTACGTTTTTTTGACTTCTTTGTTAAGATGTGACTCTTAAACGCGTGCTTTCTTTTAATTTTTCCAGAACCAGTAACTTTAAAACGTTTCTTGGCACTAGATTTGGTTTTCATTTTAGGCATTCTCCTTCGTTTTTATATCTTGCTTATAGATAGTTATTTTACTTTTTTGGGAGCGATAAACATAATCATACGCTTACCTTCTAATCTTGGTAATTGCTCCACCTTACCATATTCTTCTAGTTCTTGAGCTAGTTTTAATAAAAGGATTTGTCCTTGTTCTTTAAAGATGATAGATCTTCCTTTAAAGAAAACAAAAGCTTTTAATTTAGCGCCTTCTAGTAGAAACTTAATTGCATGTTTCTTCTTAAACTCATAATCATGCTCATCGGTTTGAGGTCCAAAACGAATTTCTTTTACAATCACCTTAGAGGCTTTTGATTTTAAAACCTTTTCGCGTTTCTTTTGCTCGTACATGAACTTTTTGTAATCGATAATTTTACAAACAGGGGGTACCGCTTTAGGTGAAATTTCAACCAAGTCTAGTTCTTGCTCTTTGGCAAGTTCTTTGGCTTTGTCTAATGAATAAACACCTACTTCTATATTTTCGCCAACTAAACGAACTTCATTAACGTACTTAATTTTGTCGTTGATTCTGTGTTGGTCTTCTTTGATTACTCGTAAAGGTCTTTTTGACCTTGATCTCCTGATTGCTATGACTTATAAATTTAAAATTAAACAGCAGTTGTTTTGCACAACCTTATTCTTATAAACTTTTGTAAAGTTAAATCTAAATTATTTAAAACTCAACGAAAGTTTTACTTACTTCTTTTTTTATTAGGGCAACAAATGCTTCTATCGTAAAAGTACCCATATCTCCTTCACCATGTTTCCTTACAGAAACAGTACCTTCTTCTTCCTCTTTTTCGCCAACAATAATCATAAATGGAATCTTGCTAACTTCTGCATCCCGAATCTTACGACCCGTTTTCTCATTTCGATTGTCTACGAGGGCGCGAATTTCGGAATTTTCTAACGATTCTAAAACTTTTTCTGAATATTTTTGATATTTATCACTGATTGGCAATAAGATAACCTGATCTGGAGTCAACCAAAGTGGAAAGTTTCCGCCTGTATGCTCCAACAGTACTGCAATGAAACGTTCCATAGAACCAAAAGGAGCCCTGTGAATCATTACCGGTCTGTGTAGTTGATTGTCGGCACCTTTATAGGTTAAATCAAACCTTTCAGGCAAATTATAGTCCACTTGAATGGTTCCAAGCTGCCAACTTCTGCCCAAAGCGTCTTTAACCATAAAGTCTAATTTTGGTCCGTAAAAAGCAGCTTCACCTTCTTCAATCACAAAATCCAATCCTTTGTCCTTTGCAGCATTTATAATTGCGTTCTCTGCAATCTCCCAAGTAGCAACATTACCAATGTACTTGTCAGAATTTTCAGAATCTCTTACTGAAACCTGTGCCGTAAAGTCTTCAAAGCCTAAAGATTTAAAGACATATAATACCAAATCAATGACCTCTTTAAACTCCTGGTCCAATTGTTCAGGAGTACAAAAAATATGTGCATCATCCTGTGTAAACCCTCTCACACGAGTCAATCCATGTAATTCTCCACTTTGCTCATATCGATACACCGTTCCAAATTCAGCAAAACGTTTCGGTAAATCCTTGTAAGAATACGGTTTGAAATTGTAAACTTCACAGTGATGTGGACAGTTCATCGGTTTCAATAAAAACTCCTCATCCATTTTCGGAGTCTTAATCGTTTGAAAACTATCAGCCCCGTACTTTTCATAATGACCAGAAGTCACATACAATTCCTTTTGACCGATATGAGGCGTCATCACCATTTCATAGCCAGCCTTTTTTTGTGCTTTCTTTAAAAAATCTTCCAATCGTCCCCTTAAAGCAGCACCTTTTGGCAACCATAAAGGTAAACCAGCACCCACTTTCTGAGAAAAAGTAAACAATTCCAATTCCTTTCCTAACTTTCTATGATCACGTTTTTTAGCTTCCTCCAAGAGCTCTAGATACTCCGTAAGCATTTTTTGCTTTGGAAAAGAGATTCCGTAAACACGCGTTAATTGATTATTTTTTTCGTCACCACGCCAATAAGCACCAGCAACATTCATTATTTTTACAGCCTTAATAATACCTGTATTTGGAATGTGTCCTCCTCTACATAGGTCAGAAAAATTATGATGGTCACAAAAGGTAATATCACCATCCGTCAAGTTCTCAATAAGTTCAACCTTATACTCATTTCCTTCACCTCTATATAAGGACAGTGCATCCGCTTTAGAAACCGATCGCATGGAAAACTCATGTTTTCCTCGCGCAATCTCCAAAAACTTAGTCTCAAGCTTTTTAAAGTCGTTTTCAGAAAGTACCTCCTTGCCCAAATCAACATCATAATAAAACCCATTATCAATAGCAGGTCCAATTGTTAATTTTGCAGAAGGATGAAATGTTAAAATAGTCTCCGCCAAAACGTGTGCAGAAGAATGCCAGAAAGCCTTCTTACCATTCGCATCATTAAATGTGTACAATATTAAAGAACCATCCGAGGTTAGTGCCGTGCTGGTTTCAACCGTTGTACCATTAAAGTTTGCAGAAATAACATTTCTAGCAAACCCTTCGCTAATGCTTTTTGCAACATCCATCGGAGTGCTGTTTTGTGCAAACTCCTTAATAGTTCCGTCTGGTAAAGTGATTTTAATCATTAAATATGTATAATATGAGTCCGCAAAGATATTAGAAAACAATTTTTCACACAATATATATGTGTACTTATTATAAGATCGTTTTTTTTGGTATTTCTTTGCAAATAATACCGCCGGACTTTTCTACTCGTTTTTGTTGCTAACTCACAAAAGAATCCTAACGAACGCATCAATTTCCAATACAACCGTGTTTGTAAAGGACTGAAAATATTATCAACGAAGCTTTGTTCTAGTAATGGCAATAATACTTGAAAAAAAAATTTCATTTTTTTATTGTTGTAAGTGATGTGTTCTCAGTGATTTATGGTTTGGGTTGAAAATAGTTTTAAAAGATTTGTATAAAGTAGTTGTGAGATTAAAAAGGTGTTGTATATTTGCACCCGCTAAGGGAAAAACAAATTTATTTTTCTAAGTTGAATAAAAGTTCATTGCACTAATTTTTGTGTTTTTTTTCTGGGATGTTTGTCAAATGATTTCGAATTCATAGAAGAATTAAATTTTATCAAATAAATTAGGAGAAACACAGAAACAAGTAGTATGTTTGCAGTCCGTTTTTTTGGGAAAGCAGTATAAAAACGAGTGGTTTAAAAATAAATAAAAAAAAGTAATTTTTTTTATTGTTGAATCAGAAATAAGTTTTAAATTTGCACCCGCTAATACAAATAGTACATACGATTACAGAAATTTTGGAACGGTTTATCACAACGAATTAGATATTTAAAGAGATAAAAAAGCCGGTTAGTTCGATTCTAACATTTTAGCAAAATATGGGAGTACATTATTTTTTTAAAGAAGTATTGTTTTCCATAAAGTTCATTGAAAATATTGAAATTGACAGCGTAAACAAAGAGTAGAATAACCGCATTATTCACGTAATGTAAAATTCTTTTGAAACTTATTCATTCATATTATTAAAATATACAATGAAGAGTTTGATCCTGGCTCAGGATGAACGCTAGCGGCAGGCTTAACACATGCAAGTCGAGGGGTAACAGGGGAGCTTGCTTCCGCTGACGACCGGCGCACGGGTGCGTAACGCGTATAGAACCTACCTTTTACAGAGGGATAGCCTTTAGAAATGAAGATTAATACCTTATGGTATTATAGATTCGCATGAATTTATAATTAAAGATTTATCGGTAAAAGATGGCTATGCGTCCTATTAGCTAGATGGTAAGGTAACGGCTTACCATGGCGACGATAGGTAGGGGTCCTGAGAGGGAGATCCCCCACACTGGTACTGAGACACGGACCAGACTCCTACGGGAGGCAGCAGTGAGGAATATTGGGCAATGGAGGCAACTCTGACCCAGCCATGCCGCGT
>Ga0206126_10002516_pt1 | contig 19782 bp, 20 predicted proteins | sample Helgoland_Spring_5_FD_148621 | JGI IMG/M metagenome (GOLD analysis project Ga0206126, IMG submission 148621) | Pelagic subsurface seawater microbial communities from Kabeltonne, Helgoland, North Sea - Helgoland_Spring_Bloom_20160412_1 | ecosystem: Environmental > Aquatic > Marine > Epipelagic ...
TCGTTTGTCATGTCAAACAGCTTCACCAACCAGGTATTGGCTCAATTAGAGCTTTGGTTGCGCAGCGATCAGTACGAGAACAAAGTTTACGTCTTGCCAAAGCATTTGGACGAGAAAGTAGCAGCCTTGCACCTCGAGAAGATCGGTGTAGAGCTCGAAACCCTTCGCACTGACCAAGCCGATTATATCGGAGTGAAAGTCGAAGGCCCATTCAAGCCAGAGCACTACCGATATTAATTAAAAAATGACAAAACCCTACAATAACTGATTAATGAATAAGTCAACTAAAATTTATATTGCTGGACACAAAGGTATGGTGGGCTCTGCAATATGGAGAGCTTTAGAAAAAAAAGGATATAAAAACTTACTTGGCAAGACAAGTAAAGAACTTGATTTAAGAATTCAGAAAGAAGTTTCAGCATTTTATCAAAAAGAAAAGCCTCAAATAGTTGTTGATGCTGCGGCAAGAGTGGGAGGGATTCTAGCAAACAATGATTTTCCTTACCAATTTTTGATGGAGAACATGATAATTCAAAATAATTTGATAGATGGAGCATTCCATTTAGGCATAGAGAAATTCATCTTCTTAGGAAGTTCATGTATTTATCCAAAATTAGCACTACAACCATTAAAAGAAGAATATTTATTAACAGATGCTTTGGAGCCAACTAATGAATGGTATGCCATAGCTAAAATTGCAGGAGTAAAAGCATGCCAAGCTATTCGCAAACAATACAGCAAAGATTTTGTGAGTTTAATGCCTACGAACCTGTATGGCTCCTTTGATAATTTTGATTTGCAATCCTCGCATGTTTTACCAGCGATGCTTCGTAAATTTCATGAGGCAAAAATAAATAACCATTCAGATGTCACGCTCTGGGGAAGTGGAACTCCGATGCGAGAGTTTTTGTTTGTAGATGATATGGCAGACGCTGTAGTTTTTGCTTTAGAAAAAAAATTACCAGAACACTTATATAATGTAGGTTCTGGAAAAGAAATTACCATTAAAAAATTAGCAGAGACGATTCAAGAAATTATTGGGCACCAAGGAAATATTCTTTGGGATGACAGCAAGCCAGATGGAACGCCAAGAAAACTAATGGATGTTTCCAAAATGAAGGGACTAGGATGGCAGTATTCAACAGAGTTAGAAGTCGGCATTAAAAAAACTTATAATTGGTTTTTAAAGAATATAGATACAATTAAAGAAGTAAAATTATAAATAATGAAAGTGGCACTAATTACCGGTATTACGGGACAAGATGGATCTTACCTAGTTGAGCTATTGTTGGAAAAGGGGTACGAAGTACACGGTATTAAAAGAAGAGCCTCTTCTTTTAATACCGATAGAATTGATCATCTCTATCAAGATCCTCACTACCCAAATCAAAGATTAAAACTACACTATGGAGATCTAACAGATGCAATGAATCTCACGAGAATTATAGAAGAATGTCAGCCCGATGAAATCTATAATCTAGGAGCTATGTCTCATGTGAAGGTGTCTTTCGATACCCCAGAGTATGTAGGGAATGTAGATGGATTGGGGACTTTACGTATTCTAGAGGCAGTTCGTTTACTCGGTTTAGAAAAGAAAACCAGAATCTACCAAGCCTCTACCTCAGAATTGTACGGCGGAATGCCGGAGAATAAAAATGAGAGAGGTTTTTATGATGAAAACTCTCCATTCTATCCAAGATCACCCTATGGAGTCGCAAAAATATATGGCTTTTGGATCACTAAAAACTATAGAGAGGCTTATGATATGTTTGCGTGTAATGGCATTTTATTTAACCATGAAAGTCCACGAAGAGGAGAAACATTTGTTACGCGTAAAATAACAAGAGCAACTGCCAGAATAGCTTTAGGACTTCAGGATAAACTTTACTTAGGAAATTTAGATGCCAAACGAGATTGGGGGCATGCGAAAGACTACGTGCGCATGATGTGGATGATCTTGCAGGCGGAAGAGCCTGAAGACTGGGTGATTGCCACAGGTAAGACTACCACTGTTAGAGAGTTTGTAAGAATGAGTTTTGCAGAAGTTGGTATTGAATTAGAATTTACAGGTGTGGGAGTCACGGAAAAAGCGTCAGTTATAAAATGTAATAATCCTGAATTCAAAATAGAAATTGGAAAAGAAGTGGTTTCAATAGATTCTTCATACTTCAGGCCTACGGAAGTGGATTTGTTAATTGGAGACCCCAAAAAAGCTAATGAAAAATTAGGGTGGATTCCTGAGCATGATCTATCTGCATTGGTAAAAGACATGATGCAATCTGATGTTAAGTTGATGCAAAAAAGCATGTACCTGACAGAGGGAGGGTATTCTACTGATAATTATAATGAATAGATAAAATTTTTAAAAGAATGCTAAATTTAAATGGAAAATCAATTTTAATAACTGGCGGAACCGGTTCTTTTGGTAAAATGTTTACTAAGCTAATTCTTGAGCGAAATCCAGATGTAAAAAGACTTGTTATTTTGTCTCGAGACGAACAAAAACATTTTAATATGGCCATGGAATTTCCTGAGACTAAATATCCAGCTATGAGATATTTTATTGGAGATGTTCGGGATAAAGATCGTTTGGAGAGAGCTTTCGAAAATATCGATATTGTAATTCATGCTGCTGCAATGAAACATGTTCATTTAGCTGAATACAACCCTTCTGAATGCATCAAGACAAATATTAATGGTGCAGAAAATGTTATTGCTGCTGCTATTAAATGTGGTGTAAAAGATGTTGTTGCACTGTCAACAGATAAGGCTTGTGCTCCTATTAATTTATACGGAGCAACAAAGCTTACATCCGATAAGTTATTCATAGCAGCTAACAATATTAAAGGTTCAAGAGATATAAAATTTTCGGTAGTACGGTATGGAAATGTAATGGGCTCTAATGGATCCGTAATGCCTTTCTTTTTAAAGAAAAGAAAAGATGGAATACTACCAATAACAGATAAAGAAATGACAAGATTTAATATTTCTCTTCAGGACGGTTGCCAAATGGTCTTTGATGCTATTGAAAATGCATGGGGAGGCGAAGTGTTTGTTCCAAAAATACCTTCCTATAAAGTAGTAGACGTTGCAACAGCTATAGGACCTGATTGTCAGCAAAGAGAAGTTGGAAGAAGACCGGGAGAAAAGTTACATGAAGAAATGATAACATTTTCTGACGCAATTAATACTTATAATTTAGGCAAATATTACGTAATTTTACCACAAAAAACAGTCTTTCAAAGAGATCGGTATATCAAGCATTTTAATGCAAAACTAGTTGAACCAAATTTTTCCTATAATTCTGGAGATAATGACGAATGGGAAACAATAGAGTCTTTAAGAGACTTAGTGAAAACTCATGTGGATCCTAATTTTAATGTGTGATGAAAAGAATTCCATATGGTAGACAAAATATAGATCAAAATGATATTGATGTGGTTGCATCTGCTTTGCAATCTGACTACCTTACTCAAGGTCCGCTTATAAAAGAATTTGAAAATAAATTTGCAGCTTATGTTGGAGCAAAATATGCAGTCGCAGTGTCAAATGGTACTGCGGCATTGCATTTAAATGCTCTTGCACTTGGAATTAAAGAAGGAGATAAAGTAATTACAACCCCAATAACCTTTGCCGCATCTGCAAATTGTGTAAGATACTGTGGCGGTGATGTTGTTTTTTCAGATATTGATCCCAAGACATATTTGTTAGATTTAGACAAAGTGAAATTATTGCTTGAGGGAGCGCCCAAAGGGACCTACAAAGGGATAATTACTGTTGATTTCGCTGGTCGTGCAGTTGATTTAGAATCATTTCGAAAACTTTCAGACGAATATGGATTATGGATTATTCAAGATTCTTGTCATTCGCCAGGAGGATTTTTTAAAGATTCAAAAAGTTTATTACAAAAATGTGGAAACGGAAATTTTGCAGACTTAGCAATTTTTTCATTTCATCCAGTAAAACATATAGCCACAGGAGAGGGAGGAATGATTACTACAAATGATAAAAATCTGTATGATAAATTACTTTCGTTGAGAACCCATGGCATTGTAAAAAATTCAAAGCAATTTAAAAACTCAATAGAATTTGCTGGAGGTGTTGACGAATATCCTCTTTGGTACATGGAAATGCAAGAACTTGGATATAATTATAGGTTGACTGATTTTCAGTCAGCGTTAGGTTTAAGTCAATTAAAAAAAGCAGGTTATGGCTTGCAAAAAAGAAGAGAAATTGCAAAAAAATATTTTAATAATTTTAATGGCAAAAATTATATCAAAGGACAAAGCGGTATTGTTGAAGGTCATGCCTATCATTTATATATAATAGAAGTTGAGAATAGGTTAGGTTTGTATAATTATTTAAGAACTAAAAACATTTATACGCAAATTCATTACATCCCTTGTCATCTAATGCCATATTATAGAAAATTAGGATGGACAGAAAATGATTTTCCAGTAGCAGAAGAATATTACAGAAACTGTATAAGTCTACCTATGTATCCAGAACTTTCAAAGACGGATCTAACTTATATAATGAAAACCATTAATGAGTTTTATGAATAGTTCAAAACCAGATTATAGTTTTGCTGATAAGCTGATTTTGGGAACTGCGCAAATGGGTATGGATTATGGGATAAATAATCATAAGGGAAAAATCAGTCAGAAAGAGAGTTTGTCAATCTTGAAATACGCTTATCAAAGGGGCATAAAAAATATTGATTGCGCAGAATCTTATGGAGATTCACATGAATTAATCGGAGTATTTCATAAAAATAACCCAAACTTACAGTTCAATATTAACACCAAAATCGCCGCAACTACGGGTGATAGCAGCATTTATGTAATAGTAGAGGAATTTCTGAAAAATTTGAACTCTAATCGAATTGATAGTCTAATGTTCCATTCCTTTTCAGCATATAATAGTAATGTTAGAAACTTTAAAGATATTGTTAAACTTAAAGAAAGTGGAATCATAAATAAAATAGGAGTTTCTGTCTATTCAAATAGCGAAATAGAAGAGATAATAAATGATGATAGAATTGATTTAATCCAAATCCCATATAATATTTTAGATAGTTCTATTGAAAAAATCGATTTAATTAAGAAAGGAAAAAGTAATGGTAAAATAGTGCAGGCGCGATCCATTTATTTACAAGGTCTTTTCTTCAGAGATCCAAATGAAAATAATATTATAGTAGATAAATTAAAACCGGAATTAAAAGAAATCATAAGAATTTCATCTGAAAACAATATTCCTATTGTTAACTTGGCTTTGAGCTATGTTTTACAAAAGGAATATATTGATTACGTTCTAATAGGGGTTGATAGTTTATCTCAATTAAAACAAAATCTAGCCATTGTTGATCTAGAATTAGAGGAAAATATTTTAAAATCGATAGACCAAATCAAAACGAAAAACATAGATTTTTTGAACCCTGTAACTTGGTTAAATTATTGATATGAAGCGTAAAATGTTGTTGGATAGTATTGAAAGTGAAAGAAGTTTAAGATTAAAAGGTAGGACTGAATTTGATTCTCATGCGGTGCTGTTATGGAACAAAGCATTATCTCTTACCATCGATATTAGGAGAAGGGAAAAATTATTAGATGCGTATAAATTTGCATATGAGATTGAGTATGACCACGTCGGATTAAGCTCCGAAATTTATTTTGCGCATCCACTTAGAGTAGCTTCATTGGCTATGTTGTATTATGATGAAATAAATGTTGATTTAGGAATAGTAGGATTAATTCATAACATATATGAATTGTCAGATTATACCAAAGAGTTTATCGGGGAAAAATTTGGAAAAAATATTTCTGACCAAATCACCAATTTAACAGTAAATAGAGATTTTCAGTGGGATGAAGATTATAAAACTGATTATTATAAGACAATAGCAAATGGTCCTATTGAGTCGAGAATAGTGAAAATAATAGATAAACTAGATAATCTTTTCATATTAGGTATTAATCCCAATAGAGAAGTGAAGCTAAAGTATTTAAATGAGATAGAAAAGTATGTTCTTCCGCTTGCTCGTAAGGCTACCCCAGAGATATACAGTTATATGAAAGAGTTGGTTGAGAATACATATAATGCAGGGTTTAATTTAGTTGAAAATACTAATCATGAATAGAGTTGCGGTAGTTACTGGTGGAAGTAAAGGAATAGGTCGTGGAATCGTTGAAGAATTTATTTCAAAAGATATAAATGTCCTAGCTATTGCTAGAAATGAGGAATTACTAATGAATTTAAAGTCTAATTATAGTACGAATCAAATTGAAGTATTGCTTGGGGATGTTTCTGATACTGATTTACCTAATAAGGCGTTAAAACTTGCCTTATCAAAATGGGGAAGGGTCGATATTTTAGTAAATAATGCTGGAGGACCTCCCGCAAATTCGTTTCTTACCCATGATGATAATGTTTGGATGACTGCATTTGAAATTAGTCTATTAAGTGTGATTAGATTTTCAAGAACATTTGCCCCCGTAATGAAAAATAATAATTGGGGAAGGATTTTATCAATAACATCCACTATTGCAAAAGAACCTAGTCCACTTATGGTTTTGTCGGCGACCATGAGAGCTGGAGTTGCGGCATTTAATAAGTCAATTTCAACCGAACTAGCCCCATATAACATTACTGTTAACGCAATATGTCCAGGAGGAGTCATAACTGATAGACTTGTCGGTTTAGTGAAACAGAAAGCGTTAAGCGATGAAAGGACTTATGAAGATGTACTAAAGGAAAGCGAAAATAGTATTCCAATTAAACGATTCGCTACTGTAGAAGAGATTGCAAAAACAGCAAGTTTTTTATGTTCTGAAGATGGTAGTTACATTACAGGCGTTCAACTTTCAGTTGATGGTGGGTTATCTAAGTCATATTGAATTTTATGATTTTCGAGCCTGACATTTTTTCAAAAAAAACACCGGTATGGAAGCCTATTGAGGGTGAAAAAAAACGTTTTTTTAAACTCTTGTGTGAAAGTATTCCTAATTTGTATATATCAGATATTTCAGCCTTATATTATTCGGGAGCATTCGAAATAAATTCAAGTAATTATAGAATTGAATCTAAGGAAGGAAAAAGCATACTACTTAAAAAGTGGCCCTTAGGAACAGACAAGAAGGACATAGAGAAAATACAAAAACTAATAAATTGGTTATACGACAGAAATATTCCTGTCGCTTACTCGGGAAGTTTTATAGATAAAAACTTTGTATTTCTTTTTGATGGGTCGTTTTGGAGTTTTAACTTATTTAACGCTGGAAATTATTATACCGGATTAGATAACGAGATAGAATCTGCTGCAAAAATTACAGGAATTTTGGCTAGAACGTTGTTTGATCTCCCTTCTGAACTACATCCAGAAAATGGCCCTCTGCACCTTTCTATTGCTGATAATCTCATAATAAATAAAATGATGGCAGAAAGAAATAACTGGAGTGATTATTTTGGATCAGAGTATGCGAACTTACTTAAATTACATTGGGACTATATCTACAGTACGTGGAATAACTTATATAATAATTATTTGTACTGTGGTCCTGTTGTGCCTTGTCATTTTGACATGCACCCCCATAATTTAATAGCGAAAGGGGGAGAAGTTGTAGCGGTATTAGATTTTGATTCTTGTAAAAAAATACCATTGGGTTATTCGCTAGCATTTAATGCGTTAAAACAATGTCGCCAGTTTTTATCTTTAAATAAAGAAAATACCTCTTATAAACTAATTGCAGATCATTATCTAGAAAATCTAGGAGGCGCAATTTCTTTAGATGAAGTTTCTGGTTATGATTTTTTAAGTCTTTCTAAAGCAGAGGTGTTGAGAAGAATTTGTTTGATCTTTAGAAATAATTTAATTTATAAAAACGCAGATTGGAATCATATTATTCCAGTACAGATAGCTCATCTATATGAGTCAGATAAACTATTTAAGAACTAATAATGAGAACAATAGTATTAATTCAAGCCCGTATGGGGTCTACAAGATTACCTGGGAAAGTTTTAAAAAAGATTAGGGGTAAGACTTTGGTGGGAATCCTATTAGAGAGATTAAAGAAATCGAAGTCTATCGATAAAATAATAGTAGCTACATCTACGGATGTGTCTAATGATGGATTAGTCGAGCTTGTTCACTCATTAGGTGTAGAGGCGTACAGAGGTAGTGAAAATGATGTATTAGATAGGTTCTATAATGCTCTTCAAAGTCACGAATGTGATTATGTTGTTAGAATTACTGCAGATTGCCCTTTAATAGATCCGTCTTTATTAGATAAGGTAATAGACTTTGCAATTAATGAAAATGTTGATTATGTTTCGAATATTGGTTTTGGAAAAGAACATTTTCCAGATGGACAAGACATTGAGGTCTTTAAGATATGGGCTTTAGAAAATGCATGGAACAATGCGAAATTACCCTCAGAAAGAGAACATGTTACACCATATATTAGATCAAACAAGACTAATTTATTTACAAATGCTAACTATGATGCAGAAATTGATTTAGGATTCATAAGAATGACAGTAGATGAGAAAGAAGATTTCGATGCTATTGAAGTTTTGGTTAATGAATTAGGAATTAATTGTAGTTGGTTAGACTATGCTAATTTTATTTTGAAGTACCCTGAAAAATTTAAAAATCAAGACATCATAAGGAACGAGGGGTATTTAAAGTCATTATTAGATGACAAAAATTTTAGCGAAAAAAATGAAAAAAGGACAGGAGTTATATAAAAAAGCAAAAACATTAATTCCGGGTGGAACAATGTTGCTTTCCAAAAGACCAGAAATGCATTTGCCAGAACAATGGCCTTCATATTTCGATACTGCTAAAGGTATAAGCGTGAAAGATTTGGATGGAAATGAATACACAGATATGTATATCATGGGTATCGGAACCAATACCCTTGGGTATGGAAACTCGCATGTCGATGAGGCAGTAAGTAGTGTAGTAAGGAAAGGTAACATGTCTACCTTTAACTGTCCCGAAGAAGTTGAGCTCGCGGAAAAGCTCATTGAACTACATCCTTGGGGAGATATGGTTCGCTTTGCCCGCTCCGGAGGGGAAGCTAATTCAATTGCAGTTAGAATTGCGAGAGCTGCTTCTGGAAGAGATAAAGTTGCAATTTGCGGTTACCACGGGTGGCATGATTGGTATATTTCTGCCAACCTCGGTGATAATGCTGGATTAGATGGGCACCTCCTCCCAGGCTTAGAGCCGGCCGGAGTGCCGAGATCCTTGAAAGGAACAACAATTCCATTTACTTATAATGATTTAGAAGAAATTACTCAGATTGTAAAGTCGAATCCTGACTTGGGTGTTATTAAAATGGAGGTTACCAGAAATATGGGGCCAAAAGATGGTTACTTAGAAGGAATTCGCAAACTATGCGATGAGAATAATATAGTTCTGATTTTTGATGAGTGCACATCTGGCTTTAGAGAAACTTATGGTGGAGTACATTTGAAATATGGTGTAGAACCAGATATGTGTATGTTCGGTAAGGCACTGGGAAATGGTTATGCAATCACTGCTGTTCTTGGAAAAAGAGAGATTATGGAAGCTGCTCAAAAAACATTTATCAGTAGCACTTTTTGGACAGAGAGAATAGGACCGGCCGCTGCTGTTGCCACACTAGAGGAAATGAATAGAATTAAATCTTGGGAAATCATTACCGCTCAAGGGGAAAAAATTCAAAAAGGCTGGAAGAAGCTCGCCATAGAAAATGATTTAGACTTAAAATGTGCTGGGATGCCTGCATTGTCTACATATTCAATTGAGTCTGAGAATTGGTTGAAGTATAAGACATTTATTACGCAGGAGATGCTCAAAAAAGGCTGGCTAGCTGGTAGCAGCGTATATGTCTGTATCGGCCATACAGATTCAGTAATTGAAAATTACTTGAATGAATTAAATCCAATTTTCAAGACAATTAGTGATTTTTCAAAATCACATAGAGATATTTCTGAATTGCTGGAGGGACCAATTAGTCATGGAGGCTTTAAGAGATTGAACTAATGAGAGTCTACAAGGCTTTAAAAAAACAAGAGTTTAAAATCGACGACTATTGCCTTACTCCAATTAGGCATGAAGACAGATTGGAAATCATGAGATGGCGAAATGATCAGATTTATCATTTGCGTCAGAGTGAAGTATTAACTGAAGAAAAACAAGACGCGTACTTTAATAACACTATTGCATCATTATTTAATGAAGAAAAGCCAAGTCAGATTCTCTTCAGTTTTCTCGAAGAAAATGAATGTATTGGATACGGAGGTCTAGTTCATATAAATTGGATCGACAAAAATGCAGAAGTTTCCTTCATCATGAACACGAGACTCGAAGAGGCGTCATTCTCTAAAAATTGGTCAATGTTCTTGAAATGTCTCGAACAGTTAGCGTTTGGTGAATTAGAATTTCACAAAATCTTCATCTACGCCTTTGATTTACGTCCCCATCTTTATGATGAGCTTGAATTAAATGGATATTTTAAGGATGCGAGACTTAAAGATCACTGCTTTTTTCAAGGTGAATTTAAAGATGTATTGATTTATTCCAAATTGATGAATCAATGAATTTAGCATTATTTGTTAGTGGAGATCTAGGATTCAAGGTTTTGGATCATTTAAAGGAGTCTAAGCATTCAATAAAATGTGTATACACAGATTCAAACTCTAATGAGATAATTGATGCAGCTAACTATAACCATCTGCCAATATTCACAGGTAACCCACGTAATGAGAATGCGCTTAGATTCATTGAAACCTATGCAATTGACATAATTCTGTCTGTTAATTACCTTTTCTTAATTGAATATTCTATATTCTCAAAGGCTAAGCTTGCTGTAAATATTCATGGTTCACTCTTGCCAAAATATCGTGGTAGAACACCTCATGTGTGGGCAATCATTAATAATGAATCGAAGACGGGTATTACCGCTCATCTTATTGACGATGGTTGTGATACGGGCGATATTGTAAAACAAAGAGAGGTTATAATAGAGAACAACGATACAGGTGCTGATATTCTCGAAAAGTTCAATAAGCTTTATGTTCCTCTTGTTGATGAGATCCTTACTGATTTTGAGCGAGGAAGGATTAATCCTTTACCCCAAAATAATAAAAAAGCGACCTTTTTCGGGAAACGTACTCCTGATGACGGGAGAATCAATTGGGCTTGGCAAAAGGAGAGAATAAGAAATTGGGTTCGTGCCCAGGCCTATCCATACCCTGGTGCCTTTACTTATCCTGAAGGCCTAGACGAAAAAGTAATCATAGACGAAGTTATTTTTAGCGAAAGAGGTTTTAATGAAACCGATCTAAATGGCATGATCGTTTCGCTAAACCCTGTCTGCGTGAAAACACCAAATGGCGTTTTAGAACTTAGAAATATTAGAAACCTTGAGAGCTTATCCTTTTTTGAGGTAGGAAAAAAATTAGATTGATGATAATTCAGGATTTTAACTTTAATAAAGACAACTCTGTTTTCGTTATAGCAGAGTTATCAGCAAACCATAACGGCAGTCTAGAAACGGCGTTGGAAACCATTCGAGCTGCTAAGCGCACTGGCGCAAATGCAATAAAGCTACAAACCTACACAGCTGACACATTAACAATCCAATCTGATAAAGATGACTTCATTATTAAGTCGGATTCTATATGGGATGGCAAGACATTTTATGACTTGTATAAAAGCGCTTATACTCCATGGGAATGGCATGAAGAGTTATTTAGATGTGCGAAAGAAGAAGGCTTGATTTGTTTCTCTTCGCCATTTGATAAAACAGCGGTAGATTTTCTTGAGAACTTAAATGTACCTGCATACAAAATTGCCAGCTTTGAAATTACTGATATTCCTCTGATTGAATATGTTGCGTCTAAAGGGAAGCCAGTAATTCTATCCACTGGAATTGCAACTTCTGATGACATTGAATTAGCCCTTGATGCTTGTCACCGGATGGGAAACCATAACATTGCGTTGCTGAAATGTACTTCGAGTTACCCTGCACCTATTAACGAAGCAAATATGGCTATGATACCTGATTTCAAAGAAAGATTTAATGTTATCCCGGGTTTATCAGACCATACTATGGGTAGTACAGTTCCAATTGTAGCAACCACCTTGGGAGCAAGAATTATTGAAAAACACTTTATCTTGGACAGATCAATCGGTGGTCCTGATGCTTCTTTTTCTATGAATGAAGAAGAGTTTATTGACATGGTAAAAGCGGTAAGAGAAGCAGAAAAAGCTATTGGCCACGTTAATTATGAGCCGACTGAAAAACAGATTAAAGGCAGAGCATTTAGTAGATCTTTATATGTAGTTGAGGACATCAAGAAAGGTGAAATCATCTCGGAAGAAAACGTTAAGAGTATTAGACCGGGGTTTGGTTTACACCCAAAATATTATCACGAAATCTTAGGTAAAATAGCAACAGAAAATTTTTTTAAGGGGGATCGATTAAGTTTAAAAAAAATTAAAATATAATATGAAATTAAAGCATATTTCTTCTGCTACATCCATTATTGAGGCAAAGGATGTTAAAATTTTAATGGATCCATGGATAGAAGATGGAGAATATTACGGTTCCTGGTTCCATTATCCAAAAATTAATAAGGATAAAATAAATTTTGCTGAAGTAACACACATATACGTTAGTCATATTCATCCAGATCATTTTAGCGTAAAAACGTTTGAAGCGCTTAATAAGTCCATTCCTATTTATATACATAAATATGATGCTAAATTTCTAAAGTTTAATTTAGAGAGACTAGGGTTCAATGTATTTGAGTTAGATAACGGTATTTCACAAAAATTATCAGATAGTGTTAATATTACCATCTTTGCTGCTGATAACTGTAATCCAGAGCTATGTAGTAAATTTATAGGGTGTGCGCCCATGGAGGGTAAGTTTAAGTCTACTCAAATAGACTCGTTAGCAGTCATTTCTGATGGCGAATACAATATTTTAAATTTAAATGATTGCCCTTTTGAGTTATCTAACGGAGCAATCAATGCGGTTATGAAAAAATTCAAACACATTGATTTAATGTTAGTTGGATATTGTGGCGCAGGCCCATATCCTCAATGTTTTGAAATGGATCAAATAGCTAAAAATAAAGCGGCTGAAGAAAAAAAATTACAGTTTTTAAATTTAGGATTAAAATTTATTAATAAGATTAAGCCTAAATATTATATGCCATTTGCAGGGACATATATTTTAGGAGGTTCCTTGAGTAATTTAAATGATTATAGAGGTATTCCTGAATTAGATGAAGCACTCGATTATTATAGTTCTAATACCACTGATATTCAATCGAAAGGGATATTGCTAAATCAAAATGAGTCGTTTAATTTACAAAATAGTATTCAATCTAAAGAATATGAAAAAGTCAACATTGAAGAAAGAGAATATTATATCAATAATGTATTGAAAAAAGTGAAATATAAATATCAACAAGAAGAATTTATTACCGAAGATAGAATTTTGGAATTACTACCTGAAGCGTTTAAAAGATTTGAAGCAAAAAAAAATCAAATTGGTTTTAAAAGCAAAACATTGCTGTTTATAAATATTTCGGAAAAATCAGATTTATTAATATCACTTAATGAGACATCAACTTATGAGATTGTTTCAAATAATTTCTATGAAAATAGTAGCTCATATGTTAGAATAAGTTTAGATAATAGATTATTATTTAAATTATTAAAAGGGCCTAGATATGCGCATTGGAATAATGCTGAAATAGGTTCTCATTTAACCTTTAAAAGGTATCCTAATATATTTGAGCGGGGTTTATATCATTGTTTATATTTCTTGCATTTATGAAAATACGAAAAAGTAATATGTTTGGTGTATTATCAGAATTAGAAAAAACCACATTGAGAGTGATTGCAAGCGCTCAAGAAAAATGGATATTGGTAGATGCCGAATTTATACAATTTGATCAAAATGTTAGAGAATCTGGTGAAATGGAAAAAATTCGAAGTGGATTGGATGTTAGATTTAATTAATTTGAAATAATTCATTTTGGAGATACTATCAGGCCTAGGTAAAAAAGAGGTAATCTTTACGTTCGGTCGCTACGTCACTTATTTTTTTCAAATATTAAAAGGTTTTTTGTTAGCTAAAGTATTGGGACCAGAGCTTTTTGGTATTTTTGGTATTTTTATTTTGATTCAGCAGTACCTAGTTTATTCAAATTTTGGTATTCAATATGCACTAAATATTAAATTATCTGTAGATCACGTCAAGCATTCAATATTATCTAATAATTTAAGGGCTATTATCGATTCGGCATTTACATTAACAACAGTGTCCTCAATCATATTGATAGTTACATCACTACTGTTAATTTATATGAATGTTGATGTTAATATTGTTGTTCCAAAATCTCATTTCATCATTGGATTATTATTGGTAACGATATTATTTCATATTCAAGAGGTGTTTTTAAATATCTTTAGAATACAAAAGAAATTTTATGTCATTCTTACTACGGAAATTCTTATTGCCTTTAGCGCTATTATAGTGATTCCATTTTTTAGTGGCATTGAATTGTTGTATGCTGTTGTTATTTCTTGGATATTGTCATTATTTGTATCATTGTCGATTTTTAGAGTAAATTATGGAAATAAATTAAGTTGGAATACTAATATGATTAAGCCTTTGCTTTCAATAGGGATCCCATTCTTATTGTATAATTTTAGTTTTAATCTTATTTCAATGACGTCAAGGTCTTTTGTAGCATATTTTTTCTCGATAAGCGAAATGGGTTTATTCGCATTCTCTGTGAGTTTATCCACTGCGGTAATGCTTGTATTTAATTCAATATCATGGATAATATATCCCAGGTTAATTTCGAGGTTATCAGATGTGAAATTAGGTAAAATAGAGCAGGAAAAATTGTTGATAGATTTAACAAAAAAAACAATATCATTTTTGTTGATAGTAACACTGTTGGCAATTTTATTTTTGCCGCTTATATTCTTTATTTTGCCTGAATATTATGATTCGATCGATACAATACTTGTTCTTTTAATAAATTATATCGTAATTAATTCTTCGTTTGCATTAACGAGTTATCTGGTAGGAAGAAATTTGTATAAGGTATTAATTAGATGCTCCTTATATTCCTTACTGGTTAGTTGTTTGTTGATGTTGTTATTTGCTTATTATAACCTGAGTATTGTTTGGATAGCTTTTGCAAATTTGATTGGTAGTTTAACTTTTGTAAACTATTTAACATTCATAACATGTAAGAGGCAAGGATTTATTTACACAAATCTTGCTAATTCATTTACTTATTTAACTCAAGGAATTTTTATCGTCACTGCGTTAGTTATATTGTATAATTTCAGAGTTATTGGTTTTATTTTCTTCGCTATTACAATGGTATCCATTTATTGGAGGGAAATGCGTGATAATTTTAAATTAGTAAGATTTAGCATGAATAAAAGATGATATTTAGGGGGATAGATGTGTTTGACCTTAATTATGAGTTTTCATCTGATGAGTTTGGGATATTGCATACAACAGAGGAAAATCTACCAGTTAAGGGGGTCTTGGTAAGAATATTGAGCCTTATTAGAGGTGTTTTTTTAATTTTAATAACGAAAAGGCTTAAGTCAGAAAAAATTCCACGAGAGGCAATATTGTTCTTTGCTTCAAATGATAATGAGAAGAAAGCGTTTGTGAAGTTAAATCAATTAGATAAAGGTAGTTACATAATTGGATATGAGAACTATGCAAATGGATTTCCTTTATTAAAAATTTACGGTTTAAGTTTATTATTTGTGCCTGTTATTTTGTATCACTTTGTCATTACTAGGAATAGGACTAAAAAGCTATCTTTCTTGTATGCATTTGATTCTTACTGCCTCTCATTTGCGGCGATCGTATTATTGCCAATCTATTTTAATAGGCTAAAGCCAAGAAAAATATTTATTTCAAATCATACAAGGCCTTTTCAAAGGTTAATAATGAAACTGTTCAAAAACCAAGGGTTAGGTTATATTCAGCATGCGTCGTTTATTGATAATATGCCATCTTTAAATGGTTTTAACTATCTTCTAGTAGATGGCTCCGATAGTTTAGTGAAGTTAATTAATTCAAAATCTTCAGGAAATTGCATATACACAATTGGAAGTTCTCAACATGACGTATTTCTAAATTATAGTCAATGTAAACAAGAACTACAATCCGTAGGTGTTTGCGTAAATAATTTGGATAACCTTGAGGATATAAAGGATATACTCCTCTTTATCAAGAAGAAATGCCCGCTATTAAAGGTATCTCTAAGACCGCATCCGTCAGACCCGAGATTTGTTGAGATGAGCAATTTTTCACTACTACATGACTTAAATTTTTCTAATTCAAGAAAAGTTGAGTCAGTTGAATTTCTAAAAGGAATAGATATATTAATAGCTGGGGATTCGAATATACATCTTGAGTCGATTCTTTTGAATATCCCATCTATTTATTTAGACTTGAAGGACAATAAAAAAGATTTGTATGGATTTCTAAAATATAAGATGTTACATATTGCAAATTCTCCGGCCCAAATTATTGATATTTTAAATACAGTTAATTTCAAGAATTTAAATTCAAGAGAGTTAGCAAAGCCTTTTAATTCTCCGATCAATACTTTATATCAAGGTAAATCGACTTCTTTGGCATTGAAAATTATTAATGATGATAAAAGGTTTATAGAAGATACATTTATAAGGAAAATTGATATAAATAAAAATTATATTTACGTTTTAAAGGAGCAGTTATGAGTAAAGAAAAATCTTATTTTGATAGTAATGGATATTGTATATATAGAAATATTTTTAGTCAAAATGAAATAAAAGAATTTCGAGATTTAGTCAAAAGATCTCTCGACGAGGATTTAAAATTAGAAAGAGCAGAATTTGTTGATTTAGGTAAAAAAAGTGTATACTATACCCATGGTGACATGATAATTAAACCAATTTCAAAGCTTTTATTTGATAAAAGGATAGTCGATATTGCTAAAGAGATTATCGGAGATACACCAAGTTATTTTGGAGAGGGAAACTATCAAGTAGGTGCAGGAGATCGAGGATTTCATAGGGATATGGTTGATGAAAATGTTAATGGAATTAGTACAAGAAAATATTTACATGGACCCGATTGGAAGGATAGTTATAAAATAATTAGAATTGGAGTATATCTTCAAGACCATGACAAATTCAGTGGAGGTGTAAAATTAGAAAAAGGATCTAACAAACTCCCTTTCAATAAAGGAAAAAGAGTTTTGACTGACACGAAAGCAGGTGATGTAGTGGTTTGGGACTTGAGAACTTATCATAGCGGAAATTCTGTTAGATTGAAATTGTTTCCAAATTTACCATTAGGATGTAGAATTGAAAATATTCTTCCAGAGTCTTTCGTAATTCCTGAATCAAAAGAAAGAAATAGCGTGTTCATGGTATTTGGAGCAGATAACAAACACCTTACTAGGCATATTGAAAAACACTATAAAGTGAAATTTGAAAAGCACATTTCTCTATCGAATTACCCAGAGGATATATTTGAAAAGTGCTTAAAAGCTGGAATAAAATTTAAAAAAATTAATTAACTTGAAAAAGGCTTTAATAGTTGGGGTTAGCGGACAAGACGGATCTTTATTAGCTAATTGTCTTTTGTCAAAAGGATATAAAGTTTTTGGAAGTTCAAGAGATTCTCAATCTAATTCTTTCACTAATTTGAAACTTTTAGGAATTCTAAGTGAAGTAGAAAAGATTTCAGTTTCAATTAATGATTTTAGAAGTGTTATATCAGCAATAAACATGATTAAGCCAGACGAGATATATAATCTTGCTGGTCAAACTTCCGTTTCTCTTTCTTTTCAACAACCTGTTGAAACTATAGAAAGTATTGTTTTGGGTAATTTAAACTTACTCGAAGCTATTAGATTATCTAATTTACCTATAAAATTCTATAATGCAGGTTCTAGTGAAATGTTTGGAGATTTATCAAAGCCAGCTAATGAAAAAACTCGTTTAAGTCCAAAAAGTCCTTATGGAGTTGCAAAATCAGCTGCATTTTTTCAGGTAGTAAATTACAGGGAAGCTTATGGGATTAATGCTTCAACAGGAATTCTTTTTAATCATGAATCTCCCCTCAGAAAAAAGCATTTTGTTACGGCCAAAATAGTTGAAGCTGTATGTGACATACATATGAAAAAAAGAAAAAAACTTCAGTTGGGAAATTTAAAAATAGTTAGAGATTGGGGTTGGGCTCCAGAATATGTAGAAGCTATGTGGAGAATGCTGCAGATTGACAATCCATCTGACTTCATTATTGGCACAGGTGTTTCTATAAGCTTAGAGAAATTTGTTCATAGTGCTTTTGCTTATTTTAATTTGAATTGGAAGGATTTTGTGGTAATAGATGATCAATTATTGAGACCAAGTGATATCAGTTGTGGGTATTCAGATCCTTCCAAAGCGAAAGAACAATTGAAATGGGAAGCAGAAGTAAAAGGCGAAAACTTAATTCACAAACTCATCGAATCTCATTTAAATTCAGCAATTTTATAGATGTTATACTTAGACGGAATAATATTTTCAATTCAAAAATATGGAGGAATTTCCACGTATTGGAGGGAATTATATAATGGACTAAATAAGGTTAACTTTAATAATCGATTAATCGTATATGATAAAAATTCAGATTTATTAGTCGATAATAGTAATGTAGAACTGTTTAATAAAAGAAGATTGGAGCGATATAGATCGTTAGGATATTTGCCGTCAAAATCAATAGTTCATTCTAGTTATTACCGTACCTCGAAACAGACGAATGTTATTACCGTCTATGACTTTACTTATGAAAAGTTTGGGAAAGGACTCTTTGATAAGGTTCATATAAATCAGAAAAAATGGGCAATAAAGAATGCTGATATAATTTTATGCATTTCGGAGAACACTAAAATTGATCTATTGAATTATTATCCAGAAGCGGTTCGAAAGAAAATATTTATTACTCATTTGGCCGCAAGCAATGATTATTTTAACAAAGGGCTTGATTATAAATTAAGGGTTTCGGATCCTTACGTTTTATTTGTTGGCGCAAGGTCTACTTACAAAAACTTTATAGAATTAGTGAAATCCATGAAAAATTTTGCTGGTTTAAAACTTTATGTAGTCGGGGGTGGTGATTTTTCAAATGAAGAACTACTTGTACTTCAAGAGTGTTGTAAAAATAGGTTTAAACATTTTATAAATATTGATAATGATAACCTAAATGACTTGTATAATGCAGCACTTTGTTTAGTTTACCCTTCCATGTATGAAGGATTTGGAATACCTGTGATTGAGGCTATGCGTTCAGGTTGTCCTGTAATAGCTTCTAATAGTTCTTCTATCACGGAGATAGCTAAAGATTCTGCTATTTTATTAGATGAGCCAAATGATGTAAATATTGCGGATGCAATTAATAGCATATTGATTGAAAATAATTTTGATTATTATAGAGAAGTTGGACTCAAAAATGCGCTGAACTTTAGTTGGGAGAAAACAGTAGAAAAAACTATAAATTGTTACAGAGAACTATAGATTAATGAATCAAGGTAAGAGCTTAAATCTGGTAATAATGGTTGTTTCTTTGTTACTGCTACTAATTAGTTTTTGCTATGATACTCAGAATACATTTCTTATCATTTTCCCGAGTTTTTTGATACTGCTAATTACGTCTGTTCCGGTTTTAATGGGTAGGGAGCATAATGTTTTCTCACCCTTGA
>Ga0206126_10002517_pt1 | contig 19774 bp, 16 predicted proteins | sample Helgoland_Spring_5_FD_148621 | JGI IMG/M metagenome (GOLD analysis project Ga0206126, IMG submission 148621) | Pelagic subsurface seawater microbial communities from Kabeltonne, Helgoland, North Sea - Helgoland_Spring_Bloom_20160412_1 | ecosystem: Environmental > Aquatic > Marine > Epipelagic ...
ACCACGATGGTAGGTACTGATTCATCACACGAACTTTCGTTACCAAGTTTTTTGCAACCTCTTGTTTAGTTGCAATTACTAATACATTAAAATCTTGATTGAATAACATTTTCCAAAGAGAAAATCCAGCAGTTAAGGTTGAAATACCTGTTTGTCGAGATTTAAGAATGATGTTGTATCTATGTTCAGTAAATTGGTCTAGTGTTCTTTCTTGAAATTGATATAAATGAAAAGGTATCTTACCACGAACAGGATGTTGAATCATACAATACTTTTTCATAAAGTAGATTGGGTCTCCAGCACATTTCTGATACTCAAGTTTAATAATATCTTTTAAAGATTGTTTAGCCATTCTATTTTTTTCCTAGTTTCCAATACATAGAACCACCAACGAATGGTTTGTACTCACCAAGTTGATTTGATATACCAAGATTTAAACCATAGATGTTTAATTTCTTTGTTTTAAATAAAACATTACCACTAAGATTATTTAATCCATTGGTTTGGTCTATTCCTGTTCCAAAGCCAATATAAAATTCATTTTTTGGTAACTCTTTTACTATTGTAGTATTATAAACTGTTGGAATCTTAAAGAACCAATCGATTTCTCTTGATTCAATTCTATTTTGTGAAATGATATCAGTAAGAATACCAAATCCTAAATCTCCACTTGGTTTGTTACCCAATGAATCGGTAACTACTGGTGGAAAATCATATGCTAAACTTAATGTATCTTTTACTGTAACTTTTGAAAAGTAATCTTTGATAATTGCAAGTGAATCTACATCTACTGGTATTTCAACTTCTTTAATTACTTCTTTTGTAATGTACTTTGGTACATACTTTGTTACTTTAACTTCTTTTTCTACAAAAACTGTATCAGTTTTTGATTCTAATAACTCATATTGTTCTCCATCTACTTCTACAAGGGTCTTATCTCCATAATCTTCTCCACATCCTCTTAAAAATAAAATAATTCCGAGTAGAAGAAGAATTAATATCTCCCTCCATCGCTTAATCAATAAACTAAATATAATGCTCATAATTTTTTTCCCTTAACTTATCAAAAGCTTCTTCTCTTTTGACTTCTAATTCTTTAATTTCGTTTTCACCGTAATCAATCAGTTCTTGTATCTCGGCTTTAACTTCGTTAATTGGTTTTGGTAACTTCCATTTCTCTGTTATCTTACCGTCTGAACCGATTAATTCATATTCTTCTTTTAATTCTTCAATAGATTGTTTATATGAATCTAATTTAGCTTTTCCATACACAATCATTTTTGTCCAAACTTTATAATTTTGATATTCTTCCCATAACCCAGCAGTTCGTATTTGATGTTCTTTATCAATAGTACATTCCATACAAAATCCACCATTTTGAATAAATTTTAAATCTTTATCCGATTTCTTAATAGTTTTACATTCAGAATTTTTACAATTTGATTTTTCTTGAAGATAATTTCTTATTTCTTGAAAAGCTTCAGAGTTTTTTCCTGTCTTTAGGACATATCCTTCTTTTTTCTCATATCTATTATGTTCATCTTCCCAAACATCACCAACATTACGAGTTTCTTTTATTTTATCATATCCAATGGTAGTATTTTTATCATACTCACCAGTTTGTACCATATCTACCAACTTTCTACGAGTTGGGTGCATATACTTCTTCTTAAATTCTTTACCCATTTTTACATATTAGGTTATATTGTTACATATATAAATATATAAAAATAGAGAAACCGAAATTTTAAAAGAAAATACCTAGTATCTGATTTACGGATGCGAATGTACCTGTAAGTTTAAAAGTATTTCCTTTGTATAAGAAAACAATACCTTCATTTGGTACAATTTTTTTAGAACCACCAATAGATTGTAACCTACCAAGTTCTAATTTAAGTTTTTCTATCTTTTTTGGGTCACCTGATTTCTTAACATCTTTAATTGTCTTATCAATTCGTTTTTTCATATCACGAACAGCAGAATCAGCATTGACTGTTAGTGCGGATGAGGTAAACTCTAACACTTCTGCACCTAAACCTAAGAATATTTGTTCAAACTTCATTAAGTTCTTCTTACTAATCTTCTTTTGGTCATCTTTATCTGTTTTCTTAGCCCATTCTAATGTTTTTTCATCAGTAATGTTCTTTTTATCTAATCTAAACTTCTTATCCATGAACGCCCATCTCTTAACTAACCCCATTTTGGTTTTGTTATCAAGTGATGATGGAGAATTCTTATCTACCCATTGTTCCCACCACCCTTGGTGATAGTTTGCAACACCATCGGTATCTTTTAAACTAAACTCACTCTGTAATTTAGATATCATTGATGAGTATTTACTACGTTTCTTGGATAAATCTTGTGATTTTGGTAATTTTACGATAGGAGGTCCTTGAATAGTGTAATTATCTTGTACATCTTTGTTAACTTGTTTAATCATACCAGCTAATACTCTAGCAGCTTCACCATTTTCACCAATTGCAACACCTTCCATGTTGAATTCCATAGTACCATGGAACACAAGTAACGCTTGACCATAAGGAATAACGTTTACTGATGTTGGATATATCACCTCAAGGTTCATAAAACACGCACCTTGTTTGAATATCTTATCTCTTTGTTTATCCGATAACGATTTGATAGCATTTGAGAGGTCTTTCATCGCATAATTGTATGCATCACTCAATCCACCCCTACCTTGGAACTTATCTGATACACCTTTGATATCTAAAGCGTTCTCACCTTTGTTTTTTAGGTGTCCTTTGTTCCTGGCTGCCACTAACCTACCATCTCTCCATGAAATAGCTAGTGCTTGACCATCTGTTTTCTCTCGTGTGAACTCAAGTGTACCTTCTAGTGCACGATTTACGATATCTTTAAGTTGTCCAAAGGTTAAATTGATATCAGTATCAAATGGATGAGACATATGTCCATATGCACCACCCTCTTGAAGTAATTTCGTTTCGTTTATGTTTTCTTTGATTAGTTGTTGTGGTGTTTTAGTGTTTGGTAAAAACATTTCAACCAACTTATTATCAATATCACTTATTAACTGTTCTATTTCATTCATAAACTTTTCCTTTTCTTGATTTTTTAACCACAATCCAATTTCAGGTCCTTTTAAATCTTTTGGTGCATCATTACCACTTACTGATAGTTTGAATTTTACAAATTTATCAAGTTTTTTACCAATTCGTTTACCAAACTCTACAATATCGTTATCTTTAAGTTTTTTTATATTATTATGTAGTTTTTTAAATTGGATAATCTTTTCTGGTGTGAAATCCTTTAATGATATTAAAAATTTGATAGCATCTCTATCCTCATTACTATACTCAATTTTATTTAATATCTTTCCTACATTAGTTGAGTCATTATCTCTTAAGATAAATGCAATAAAAGTAAGATAGTTATTATCGTGTGGATATGGCTTACTTACTTTAAGACCTGGTAGAATTTGTTTAGTAAATCCAATCTCATCACATCTTTCTAAATAAACTTTAGTGTTTTTTGATTGTTTTATTGCACTTCTAAACTCTCTCATTATTCTATCACCTGTAAGTTGTGATATCTTGTTATTTTTCTTAAGTGCATCTAATGTTTCTTTATCAAGTTTACCACCTAATCTAGTTTCGAACCTTACTGCTCTTAATTTTCTTAATGGGTCCTCATCAAATCGTTCTGATGGTTTACCAACTGTTTTAACAACACCCTTTTTTAAATCTTCTACTCCACCATGGAAATCAATAATCTCTTTTTTATCGATATCATAGTATAATGAGTTACAAGTTAAATCTCTTCGTTTAGAATCTGTTGAAATATCACAATAAACTACTTTATCAGGTCTCCTACCTTTACCAATATCTTGTCTGAATGTAGTTACTTCGTGGTCATTGATTGCTATACTTCCTAAATCAAGGTTTGTATTTATATTGTTTGTAGAATGTTTAAAATTACCTTCTTTAGCAATCTTAATCATTTCTTCTGGTGTTGCATCTGTTGTTAAATCGAAATCTTTTGGAGAATTACCCATAAGTGCATCTCTAACTGCTCCACCAACTACATAAAGTTGTTTTTTATTCTTTTTAAATGCCTTTTGAAGTTTTTTAATATCAGAAGGTATAGTTAAACTAAATTTAGTTCGTGTAGCTTTATTCTCATCTAACCCACCTCTATCATGTTTAGAGAATTTACCTAATTTATCAAATGCTCTGAATGATTTAAGTTTATTTACTTTTTTGGGTGTCATTACAGATAGTTGTTTATATCTCATATGGTTTTTAACAATGTAAAATACATTTGCTGGATTACCACCAACTGATTCTATAAACTTTTTATACTTCTTTACTAAAGATGCCGATACTTTCTCATGTCCAAAGTGTGTAATGTGTCCTTTCTTTGGATGAATACCAGCAGTTTCATCTTTTCCTATATCATGGAACATTGCTGCAATTGCAATATCAATATCATCATCTTTGATTGAACGATTTACAACTTTAATTGTATGTTTAAGAACATTACCCTCTGGATGTTTATCTAATCTCTGTCCAAAGTTCTTTAGATTGTAAACTCTCTTTTGTAAATCAGAAGGCATCTTTTTGAATAAAGATTTAAAATCTTTTATTCCTAATTCTTTTAATCCTTCTTTAATTACTTTATCTGATTTAAGTTTGTAATGTATATCTCTACCATCGGCATCTTTACCAAATCCTTTACCAACTTGTTTTTTCCAAAGTAACTCTAAAAACTCTGCTTTTTTACTATAAGATAATCCTTTTAACTTTTGATTGATTTGTTTTCTGTTCTTATAAACATACTTTTTAAAATTAATATAAAAGAATTCATTTACTTCTTTTATCGTATCGTATTGATATTCTTTATTAGAATCAGAATCTTTTCTATACTCTTTATTTCTCTTTTCGAACCTTTTCATATCCTCAGGTCCAGCATATCCAATCATTAATTCATTAGCTTCTTCTTTTTTACCAAACTTCTTTACTTCTGCATCTCTTAATGCTGGTAAGAATCTAAATCTTGCTCTTTTAAGAACTCTTTTCTTTTTTCTTAATACATTCTTATGAACTATCTTTGCTTGTTGTATAGATAATTCTGATTTTTTTAAACCTGGAAACAAATCTTTCATAAACTCATCATAAACTTGTAGATATGCTTTTTTGTATGCAATCTTTTTAAGTTTAGAAAGAGGTTTTCTTCTTTTCATCGTTCTTGCTCTTCTTCTTGCAATTTGAGCTCGTTTACCAGCCATCGCTGCTTTTCTTCTAAGTAATGCGGCGGGTCTTAATCTACCTTTACTTCTTTCATCTATATCCACATCTTCAGATATACCCATTTTCTCTTGCCACGAATCAAATGCATCAAAATCGTACTCTCCTTTTTGAGAATCCCAACCACATGAATGACATAAATACTTTTCACTATCATCAGATTCGATTTCCCATTGGTGATTACATTTTTCACACTTAACTTCTGTTCCTGCAAGTTCTGAAATGAATCCTTCTTTAACCATTCTAAAGGTAACCACTTTTCTACCATTGATTGTTGGCATTCCATGTTCATCTTTACCGATTGATTTAACAACTGTTTTCTTATTCTTAAATCTACCAGTCATAATAGTATCACCAACTTTAATTGGTAGTACTATATTTTCATTTAAAGATGCTTCGTATTCTTCTTGTGATTTCTTATCACCTTTTTGAGAATCTAATGATTGTTCTTTTTCATCTTTGTTAATATCTAATCCTTTTACTAATTCGTAACCAACTAATGCTGCTTTACGAGTTACGTGCTTAAACCATTTAGAATAAGCATCTGATGAATAGATATCAACTTGGTTAGTTGCAGTTGTTGTACCAAGTACACCAGCTGGGAATGGGGTTACTGCTTTAACAGGTCCATTTGGGTAAATTGGATGGTCATAATAATCTTCCAACTCTTTGTTGGTAATCATATTTACTACTTCATATCCAATTCTCTTTGCTCTATCTACATTTATCTTAGAAAATACATCGTAGTTTGGAAACATAAAATTTGGTCCATCATCTGCTTGACCACTTCCCATCTTAGAACCTTCATTTAACAACCACTCCTCAATCATCTCTTTGGAAATTTCAATTCCCTCATCGAGTTTACCAGTAATCATATTAAAGATAGTTGCATTAAACTTTCCATATGCTCGTTTCTTGAAGAAATCCTTTTTCTGGTCATCAGAACCAACTGATAAACCATTTCTTACCTCTGTACCACTTACTGAACCACCAGACATTGGAGCTGCATAAACATATCCACCATCTCTATATCCCACAGATGGGTCTCCTTTGTATGGTTGAAAGTATTTACCACCTAATCGGTTTTTATCTTTCTCACCAACAACAGTTACGAATGCAGTTGTTTCTTCATCGAACTTTTTAAGAATTTCTGTGGGTTTATATGGATTTTTAACTCTATGTATTTTGGATTTTGGAATTCCAAACATAGTAGTCATTATTTTCACCTTCTCTTTGAAGTTAAAAGGTGATTTAGGTAATTGTACCTTATCAGATGTACCAACATAAACGTTATCCTTACCGAACTTTTTGATAAGGTGTTGGTAAGTACCAGCATGTCCTTTATGCATAGGTTGAAACCTACCCACATAGACAACTACGGTTTTTTTAATAGGATTCGCATCCTCCATTATACTCTCTACGAGAAATTTGGAAAGTTTATTCATATTCGGTACACCTTATCAGTATATAAATATGGTAGAATTTATAATTAATGATTCTTATAGATAAAGGGGTCTCTTTTTCTGAGTTCTTCCAACTTCTTTTTATAGATTTTTTCTCTTTTTCTATTTTTAAAGTAAGTAGTAATTTTCTTGATTAGGTTCATGTTCAATTAAATTAAATAATTTATTTTTATAAGTATTACCTACTTTTTTTTCTTGAAATGATAAAAGTAAGTTTCTGTTATAAATAAGTATAGGTTTTAATTTTTTATTTAACACATCCCACTCATCTTTACTTTTAGATAATAGTGTTGTAGTAACTTCAAATATCTTTTCCATTCTTACTGAGTTTTCTTCAATAGTATCATAGCTTTCATCCCAAAACTCTGAGAATGTTTTGAATCCTAAACTATGTAAAAACTTTAACATACCAGGTCTACCAATAAAAATAAATGGATGTAAGTGTGCAATTGGTTTCCAAGTTTTTTCGGATAAATAATTTCCTAATTCATAAAAAAGAGTTTCTGTTACAATTGAAAAATATGTTGATTTATAGTTTTCTGAATTTTCAAATGCAAAACCCCATACATTTTCTATATCTTCAAAATCAATAATACTTTTTTCTTTTTTTACCATTTTTCGAAAACCACTCATTATTTTATTTTTAGTAGATTGATTTAAAAGATATCCATCTCCATCATGTCCACTACCAGATATCAAATCCAAACCAGCATCATGTGAGTGTAGTAGATTTATATCATAAGAAGTTTTTGTTTTATCAAAAAGTTTAGTTTCCATTAACCAACTTATTAATATTATTCTATGTGGTGCCAATCTTCTATTTAAACAAAGTGCATGAGATTCTCGTTGAGTTAGATTATCAAATTCTTCATCTAACATTACAGAATTTTTATTTTTATAGCCATGAAAATTTATTATTTTATTTTCAAACAAAATAGAATGTGTATCTTTTGCCTTTCCAAGAAGTGACCATGGATAAAATGCTGTATATAATAAATTATCTTGTGGATTTTTATCTAAATATTTTTTGTAAATATCAAAAGTATTTTCAGATGCAGTTATTACAATAATTTTTGAGGGATTTATATTGTTTCGTTCACATGCAAGATGTAATGATTCAAATATATATTCATTAATATCACCCTCACTACTATAATCATATATAAACCAAAAATTTGAAGCTTTAGAATATAATTTTGTTTTCTTTGATATAAAATCAAAACTATGTTTACCTTCGTGATAACTCGTATCTAAACCAGTAGAAATATGGATATTACCAAAAGGATGTATAGTAAAAAAATAGTTTTCATTTTTGTTTGTAATTACTTTTGCATTTTCATCAAAATGTAAATCACTTATATGATAGTTTTTTATAATATCCTGTGGTAAATTTAAATTACAATCATAAACAGATATTTGTGTATATGATTCATTAAATTTATCAATAAGTTTATGATAGATATAAAAATTATAATCCCAAAACGTATCAGTAAAATTCCAATTTAAGCCATTTGGTACTGGTCCTCGTGGTCCAATAATATCAAATACTCTATTTATCTTCATAGTATAATTGAGGATATTCAACCATCACCCAAATACCACCATTTGTTAATGCTTCTTTATAAGCTGGAAGTATTTTTTCATGAGTATCAAGTTTTACTACATTTATATGTTTTAACATAGATGAAAACTCATCTGTGTAATCTGCTTTATGTTGATGTCCTGGGTCTAGAGGGGTATCGCTTCCTTTACCAACTCGAATAATTATATTTGGATTCCATGTACCATCAGACATTACATTAATTTTATCAATGTGATTTATTAATTGATTTGCAGCACAAATTACAAAATCCCATCTTGGGTAAAAACTAATTACTGAATGACCATACATTGCCAATCCTAAAGTCATTCCCATTTGAACTTCTTCCATTACAGGAGTTTCAATCATTCGTTCTTTTGGTAATCCCTCAATAGTTTTACTCATAGGGTTTCCATAATAAACAATTTGTTGTCCTATAAATATTGTTTTATCATTTTCCATACTTAATTTCATTGCTTCTGTTAAAGCATCTAAATATGGTGTAAATTTTGGTTCTGCCATTATGGTCTTGAATTTGGATTAAACTGGTCTTTGTTTGCTTTATACCATTTAAGTGCATCTCTCAATCCACTATCCAAATCATATTTAGGTTTCCACCCAAGTGCAACAAGTTTATCGTTACCAAGAAGTCTTACAGGTATCATCGGTGCTTTGTTATTAACAAATTCTACCGGATTTGTGTTTCCCTCTATTTCTTTAATTTTATCAAGTACTTCCATTACTGTATAACCAGAACCATATGATACATTGTAAATATCGTATGTATCAACTTTTTCTGCAACTGTAATAAACCCACCTACCATATCATCAACATGAATAACATCTCTTACTTCGGTTCCATCTCCCCATACAGGTATAGGATTTAAGTTATCTGCTACTTTTCTGATGTTTGCTGGTGTAACATGACATTTCTCAAAATCAAATTTATCATTAGGTCCAAACGCGTTTGATGGTCTGATAATAATACATTGCATTGGGTCATGAATTTGATTAGAAAAGAAATCACAAAGTGTTTCACAATATCTTTTCATATTACCAACTGCTTTATAAACTGGTACAATATCTGGTGTTTGTACTTCTACATCTTCAGTACAAGGAACATCTCCTAAATCAGGATAAGTTGTATTAGAAGATATAAACATAAACTTACGAACTTTGTTTCTCCAACTTTGTTCCATAAGATTTACATTCATTTCTATGTTTGGTGTAACATGAAGTAAAGGATTAAATTTTGTATCTAATGCATTTGAAGTGTTTGCTGCACAATGAAAAATTACATCAATATCTTTTGATACGATTTCACAAAAATCTGCATCTTGTAAATTTCCTTTTAAAAATTCTATGTTTTCACATCCTTCGAAATCATTTCTTAAATCTCTACTCCAAGATGTTGCTCTTATATCTGTAAATCCACCTTCATAAAGTGATTTAACTAATCGTGAACCTATAAATCCACTTGCACCTGTAACTAATATTTTGTCTGTTTTTTTCATAATTTTTTATTTTGTAAATTCGTTTAAATAATAATCTATTGTTTCTTTTAATCCTTCTCTTAAAGATACTTGTTGAATAACTCCGAAAGATTCTGCTCTTTCTGTGCTCATTAACCTTTTAGCATCTCCATTTGGTTTTGTACTATCCCATTCGATACCAACTTTCTTTCCATACATTTCTTCATAGATATCTACAAGAGTTTCAGCAAGTTGTCTGATAGTAACACCAGTTCCACTTCCTAAGTTAATAGGTTGTGTTAATTTTTGTTCGTATGCTTTTATTATTCCATCAGCAACATCTCCTGCATAAATAAAATCTCTTATTGGTGAACCATCTCCCCAACAAATTAGTGGATGTTCTTTTTCACCGAATAATCTTTTTATAAGTGATGCAATTACTGTTGATTCTGATGTGAAGTTATCATGTCTACCATAAATGTTTGCTGGTCTTACAATTGATGTTTTATTCCAATCGAATGATACAGAATAAACTTCAGCTTGTAATTCACCTAATCTCTTAGCCCATCCAGCATACTTATCTTTTTCTGATGGGAATGTTTTCCATACATCATCTTCATAAAATACCTCAGCTGGTTGATATACTCCAACTGTTGATGTGTAAACATACCACTCAACATCTTCTAATCTTGCAGCTTCCATCATATTAGTATTAAATTGTAACATAGGTACAAAGTAATCAGCAGGTTGTTCCATTGCCCTCTTAGGAGAACCCTTAACACCCGCAATATGAAATATGATATCTTGATTCTCTACAACTCTTTTACAAGAAGAGAACTCTCTTAAATCTGCATTAATAAATTGATAATTTTCATCTTTAAATTTTTCTATTTGATTGTCTGGTTGTCTAATATCAACCGCTGTTACAAATGCACCTCTATCAATACATTTTTGAACCATATAATTACCAACCAATCCATTGGCACCTGTTATCAAAACCTTTTTATTTTTCATTTTCTATTTGTTTTATTATGTCTGGAATCGAATTTACTTTGTAGTTATCAAATACCTTTCTATTATATATACATATATTTTTAATTTTCTGATAAATTTCATTAAATTCATTTATTGTTTTATTGTTTAATTCTAATATTATTTTTTCTATTGCAAAATATCTTTCTTTAGGATTTTCAATTTCATCATAACTTTCATCCCAAAATTCTGAGAATGTTTTGTATCCTAATCGTTTTAATTCTTTAAGATATTGATATGGTCCTAAAACTATGAATGGTTGATAGCATAGAATAGGTTTTATAATTTTTTCTGATATGAAAACACCATTACAATCATATGATGTTTCTGTTACAATGTGAATACATGAATCTAAAAATAATGATTTTAAAAATGTATTACTTGTTTTAAAACTTTCTAAATCTACATCTTGTTCCTTTGTATCAAGTTCAATTGGTAGATGACTTTTATATTCTTCAAATGTTAGTTTAGGTGTTGATGAATAAAACATCCTAAAATTATCCCACAATTTTAAAAAACTAAAATATGAATCTGAAAAATCATTAGTTAAGTAGGTGTGATATAAACTATGACGATGGTGTTTATCTAGCGTTCTATTAAAGGATAAAAATTTATTTTTTCTAAATACATCAAGCTCATTTTCAAGTATATCTTCACTTTTGTAACCCAGGTCGTTTTGGGTAAAGAAATTAAATTCACCAAATTCTTGTTTGTAAACACATGGTTCTTCTAAAAAATGATGGTAACAAAATGTATTTTTATCATCTTTACTATTCATAACACTATCTATGTAGTAAACCTTATCTGTTAAAGATAATTTTTCAATTTCATCTCTTAAGTTATCTTTATCTGTTTTTGATGATGGGTCTGCAAGTGAAGCAAATATTATTTTTACATCATTATTTTTTAATATATCAAACAAAGTTGTACCTAAAAATTCTGTTTTTAGATTTCTATAACACCCTTTAAAATGTTCAACAGTTTCTATGACTATAATATTGTTAAGAGTATTATCAAAATTAATTCCAAATGTATGTTTGTAATTTCTTTCGATATAATCAGTAAATGGACCAAATATAACCCAATCTGGTCTATTATTTTCTTCAAATAAAAAAACAAAATTTAAAATACTACCCATTTTCCTGTCCCATAATGTGGGTATTTAGAATTATACTTATAATATATCACATCTTCTGGTATTTCTCTTTGAATCCCATTCCAAGTATGTGAAGTTGGTGTATTAGTAGAAACTTCATTATCCTCTACTACAAAATAAAGTGGTAAATTAAAATTTCTAGCGTACTTGTGTACTTCATAGAATATACCAGTTTCAAATGTCATGTCTCCAATAAAACACCATACCTTTTCATCACTACCTTTTTCTTTTATTCCTTTTGCAACACCTAATGCAATAGGTAAGATACCTGTTACAATTGCTGATGAATAGAAATTAGATTCCTTATCAATTATTGTAATAGATTTTCCTTCTAATATTTTTTGTTTTAAAAACTTTGGGTCTACTCCATGTAATAGAGCGTGATAATGAGACCTCCAAGTTGAAAATACCCAATCACCAACACCTATTTTTTTAAATATATCTATTAATGGTTCTTCATTACCATTTGATAAATGTATTGGACCAGTTATTTCTCCATTTTCCCAATGAGAAATAATATCGTTTTCAAAATCAATTAATTCTTGTTTTGACCAGTTACCATCTACCCACCTATCTTTGTGATTATCTAAATTTTTAATTTCCATTTGCATCTCTTTTTGATATTATAGGAGTTGTACATGGCCAATCGATGTTGAACTTTGTACTATTCCATTTTATTGTTTTTTGTTTATCTACATCGTTAAATTCCCCTTGGTATGCCATTTTATAACTAAAGATAGAATCATCTTCAAATACATAATGACCGTTTGCAAACATTGGTGGAATTAAAACTTGTGTTGCTGTTTCTGGTGAGAGAATAAATGATTCCCATTTACCATAGTTTGGTTGTTTTTCTCTTAAATCTACAACAACTAAATAAATCTTACCATGTAAACAACTAACTAGTTTCCAAGTTTTATCATCATAATGTAATCCTCTTAAAACATTCCTTTTTGATTTTGAAAATCTATCGTGTTTAAATTTTAAACCATTGTTTCTATCGTTTGCGGGTAAAATTCTATCATAATAATCCGAATGATATGTTGTAGATATTGAGCCTCGCTGTTCATGATATACTGATGGTTGCACTACTTTAACTTCATTTAAAGTTGAACCATGATAAAAATGAAAATCATCCCAATCTCTTTGTTTATAAAATATACTACGTCCTTTTGCCATAACCTAATGGGAAACCATTTCTATACTTAGAGCTTAAATCTTGTATAAGAATGGTATATGTTTTAATTAATTCTTCTATTCCACTATCCAATGAATGCTCTGCAACCCAACCTACTGATTCGATTTTTTCATTAGATACTATATAATCTCTTTTATCAGGGTCTGAATAATAATCTGAATATGTTATTGCAAAATCAGGTACATATCCTTTTATTTTTTCTACCAATTGTTCTTTCGATAAATTAGCATCCGATAATCCTACATTGAAAACTTCTCCTCTATGTTTATCATAGTTTTCAATCATAAATAAAAATACATTTGCAACATCTCTAATATGAATGTAATTTCTTACAAAATCTTTTTCGAATATTGTAATGTATTTATCTGTTAGGGCTTTGTAAACAAATTCGTTTACTAATAAATCCATTCTCATTCTTGGTGATGTACCAAATACAGTTGCTAATCTAACAGAAATCCCTCCTATCCCAAGAACCTCTCCTTCAGCCTTTACTTTAGTTACACCATAATGTGATATTGGGTTTAATGGACTTTCTTCGGTACACTCTCCACTCTCTCCTATCCCATACCCACTATTCGTGTTCGGATAAACCACCCTTATTTTTGTTCCATTTACTAACTCACAAATATATCTTACGTGCTCGTAATTAATTGCAGTTGCTAAATCTTTATCTCTATCACATGCAGGAAATCCTACAATCGCTGCAAGTGGTATAATTACATCAAAAGCATTTACTAATGATTTAAGTAATGATTTATCTCTAACATCTCCATAAATAAAATTAAAGTTGGGGTTATGTGTAAATGTAATTGATGATGTTTGATTATACATTAAGTTATCTAAGATTGTAACTTCATAGTTTTTATTTAATAACTTCTCTGTAATAACTGAACCTAAATAACCTGAACCACCTGTGATTAGAATTTTCATAGCATTGTATTTTTATTAAATTGATTTAGTAAATTTTTTTCGTAAGATTTACTAGTATATTTTTCTTTTAAAAGATTTTTATTATAATGTAAAATTGGTTGCATTTCTTGTAACATTAATATCCATTCTTCATGTGTTTTATTACAAAGAATTTTAACTTGGTTTACCAACAACTCTGTTCTTTTTTTATAGTTTTTTTCATCATCATAACTTTCATCCCACCATTTATCAAAAGTTTGAAATCCTAATTTTTTTAGATGTTTTAATGTATGTGGATTTCCATTTATTAAAAATGGATGTAAGTTCATTATTGGTTTTAATGTTTTTTCTGTTATAAATAAATACCAACTATTTGCATTTGTTTCAGAAACTATTGAAAAATATGTTTTTTCATACTCATCCTTTCTACTTAAAAAATTATGATACCACGCAACTTCTTCTTCGTTTGCATTTTCAATAACTAAAGGATACCATTTTTTATGATTGGAATATAATTCTTTATAATCAGTATTATTTAATTTTAAACCACCATTACTAATATCAAAGTTTTCAAAATCATTTTCAATTTCATCAAGTATTTTATCAAAATCATCTGTTTTTAATAATGAAACTATACCGTTCTCTAAAATATTATGTTTATATAATTCATTTACTAAAAATGGTCTATGTAATCTTGCAGAATTTCTATTATAATTTAAAAAATATTTTTCTTTTTTATTAAATTTTAAATTTTCTTGTAATGAGTACTGATACTCTTTACCATATTCTGTAATTAGATTATTTTGTTCTTCACATTCTTGTATGAATTTACCTGCATAGTAAATATAGTAATCATTATTATAAACAACAATTCGTTTGTCATCAAATTTAATATTATTTATTTTATCATTACAAGTTGAAATAACAATTTTATTATTAGCATTTACATTATGTTTATCTAACCATTTACTAAATTTATTAAATAACTTTATATCATGAAAATAACTACCCTCTCTATTATCCATTAAAATTATTTTAAACTCATCTCTTGTTTTAAAATAATTTAAAAGTTTTGGAGATAATAAATCATCAAAATTTAAATTAGGATTTAGATAATATTCAAAAAAATTTGCTATTGTTGTTGCTTCCAAGGTGATAAAAAAATAAGTTTTACTTGAATCGTAATGTTTTCTATCGATAATATCTTGAATTTGATTTACACCTAACTTGTTCCAATTTTTGTTTGTACTAACATACTCATCAGCAAACATACCAACTTGTGGTCGTAAATTAGATGGTGCATGTGGACTTGCCAAAAGAACAACATCTTCTTGAGTATTTTCTGTTTGATAAAAAAAATTATCTTTTATCGTACTTTTAGTGTATCCAAATTGTAAGTAACCATTTGGAAATTTAAAATCATATACAAAATGAATATATTCTTTCATTTGAATTATAATAATTTTGTTTCTTCTGCCATCCACTTTTTATCAAATAATATCATAGAATTACCATTATTTGTAATATCCATAACTTTATAAGGTGTTTGCCATTCTGGATTAAAAGAATAAATACCACAGGGGGATTTACTAAAATCTATATCTGAAAATTCTTTGATTTTGAAAGTTTCTTCAATATCGGATACATTTAATGCACTATCAAAAATAGATAAGTGTTTAATAGAACCTGAAAGAAACCCTCTATGTTCTGGTGAACAACTATCAAGTGAGTTATTACACCCAACCCATATCCAAGAATCTCTATAATCAATTATTTCACCAGTGTATGAAATTTTTGATACTTGACCATCAACATAACAAGTTACTATTTTTTTAGATTTATCATGAATCATAGCTATGGACATCCAATCTGAATTTTCTTTTACATCAATCCATGTATCATGAAATTCAACTCCCACTTCTCTACTCATCCATGTCCAAAATTGTGCTTTTATGTAACATTGGTTATCACCAGTTTTAATTGCACTCAATCCACAATGTCTACCATTTTTTGCAACAATACCACCTTCGTGAGTTGCAGTTCCAGTTATCATTGATTTCCAATTAATTTTTACTTTAACTGTAAATGTAAAATCTTTTTCCGTTAAATCAAATGTTTCTTTTTTAGATAATCCGTATCTATTTTTTGGTGGGACAAAGAATGCATTGTCTCCTGTAAGTTTTATCATATCTTAATTTCTAGGCATTTTCTATAAAATTCTTCTAATTCTGGAAATGTTGCACAAAAATCAGTTCCTCGTCTTTCATCGTGTGCTCTAAAATAATATCCAAAATTTCTTCTCTGTGTTTCAAGTTGGTTTTCTGGTATTGGTGATTTCATCCAATCAAATGTTCTTTTTAATTTTTGAATTTCTACATCAGAATAACCAATATATTCTTTTTCAAATAAAGGAACTCCTAAGAAATCTACTAATTGAGCATCTGCATAAATTTTATCTGCCCAATGTGGTTCTAATACTTGAACTGTTTGGTGTTTTGGATGTCTTAAATAAGATGTATCTAAAAATGTTGCTGAATTCCAATATCTATCATCAGAACCATATTGTGTTTTTAAATCATAAACACCTCTAATAAGTTTATCATAGTTTGGAACTGATAATGCGTTATAAGTAACCATATAAGTTAAAATAACTTTTGGACATTTTTCTAAAACTTTATGACAGTTATCCCAAAATCTATTAAATTCTAAACCATTTCTGATATATTCTGCTTGTGCACCCCAACTATCTACTGATGTGAAAATTACAAACTCTTTAACTCTTCCCTCATCACATATTTTTGATACTTTTTCTATAAATCTATCAACTAATTTATCAGGTACTCCTAAGTTAGAATTAATTGCTAAATTTAAATTTTTATTTGGATTTGGGTGTTCTAAGATATAATCTAAAACTTTCCAAGTATCTTGTGACATTAAAGGTTCACCACCAGTTATTCTAAAAGTATGTAAATCTTCATATAAGTTTGGCCACCAATTCCAAAAAGCATCTACATAAGGATTTGCTTGTGTAACTGGCATTGGCATTTTTCCTTCTTGTTTGAGATACTCTATATCATTAAATCCATCTGTTGTTGGATATGCACCATATTTTTCAGCCTCTACCATCCATTGAGTTGAAAATGCAGGTCCACAATATGAACATTTGAAATTACATGCATTTGAAAAAGAAACTTCAACATATTTTGGATTATAATCATCTCTCCAACCTAATTGTTTGATTTCATCCATATAAGGATAAGACCAATTCTCAGCAGATTTAAAAGTTCTATCTGAAAATCTATTAGAACTATCTTCTACATTCCAACAATAATCACATTCTTCAGGTCGTTTTCCTTCCAACATTTCTTTTCTTCTTCTCTTTTTATACATTGTATTGTGAAGAGCAGTTGGATTTCTTTTTAATTCCCTTAATGGAATTTGGTGTGTTTTTGGGTGATGGCATGAATGGGTATGTCCAAGTTGTAAATGCATTGTAACTTGTGTCCATTTTGCTAAACAAAAACCTGTTCCTGTCTCGTTTAGTGAAGTTCGTATATCAACGTAAAATGGACTATCATCATCTATGTTGATTTTTCTCTTTTTTTCTTCTTGTTTTGCTATTAATTCTGCCATTGAATGTCTTGTATATTAATATATATTAGAATTTAACATTTATTAGTTTTGCTTTTGGAGCTATTTCCTCAATTCCAACTAATTCATATTTTAATTGTTTAATACCATCAGATTTATAATCCCAAGTACCTTGTTGCATTTGAAGAACATATCTTCTTTCGTTTCTTGCTGTTGTTTCTCCCTTTGCCCAAACTTCTTTACCATCTTTGTTTTTTACCAACCCCTCATCTTTGTGAGGTAAACATTTTAATTTTCCAGGTATTCTATGTGGAATGATTGTATAAGGAATTTTAATTTGTCCTTTTAATAACTCAGCATTTCTAATACTACCATGTAATCCATTACCAGTTAAATCAACTGCAGTATATGGTGAATCTTTTTGTTGTTCTGAGTTAAAATCATAATGAAGAACTAATTTATTTTCAGGTACATTTTTATGAATATCTTTTATTTCCTCATCACTTAAACCACGATTCCATACATAAACTTTTCCAATATCTCCCTTTAACCAACGATTGATATCATTTTTTCTAGCAGATGTTGTAGTTCCAATATACCAATCACCCATTCCATAAGATTTCAATCTATTTTCGTATGATAGTGGTGATTGTGTACCATGACCATGTCTTGCATCTGATTCTTTTCCATTTAAATAGAAATGTATTTTTTTAGTTGCAGAATCTACTTTTAAAGTTATCCAAGTCCATTGTCCTTCGTATCTTTTTATCCATTGATATAAATGATTTTTTTCATTATCCCAAAGTTGTGCAGTGTATGCTCTTGAATTATTATAACTTAAACCATAATCATATCCTGGTCTGCGAAGTATTGGATATTCACAAAATCTTCGTTCATCATCACCTACCAACCAAATATTAACTTTATCTTCTTGTTGATATGCTCGAACTAATATTGAAACAGTATGAGACCGAGATGTTACATTTCTTAATTTGGCATCTTTATCTATTTTAATAAAAGAATTTTTACCATTAAAATTTAAATAGGTTTGGTCATCAGTTGGATACTCCATATATGTATCATCTGCATATCCTTCTAAGACACATCTCCAAAATAAATCATCATCTTCCATTCCCCAATCCCAATAATCATTTGAATAACCATTAGTGTTTTCTACTTGTTCTTTTGAAAATAAAACCGCACCACCAAAGTATTCTTCATACTTTAATTTATAATCCATTTGTGATATTGAAGTTGCAATATGTATTGGTGTTTTTTTAGGAAACGAATAATCACATCCTTCTTCTGGTATCATATCAATATCATGCCAAACTATATAATCACACCCATCTTCAAATGCGTGTTTTGCTGCAACATTTTTTGTTGCTCCTCTGTTGAATAATTTATCATCAACTTGGTGTGCAAAATAAATACAGTAATCAATACCTTGTGCATCTAAATATTCTCCAACTTTTGGTATAAACTCTTTTAAGTGAGCTTCTCTATTTCTATACGGAACACAAACTCCTAACTTCATATTGTATCTGCTATTAACTTTTTAAATTTAGTTGTACTCCAACCATGGTCTCTGTTTAAATAATGAACTGGTATATCTAATTCGAAACCTGTGTATGTTTTACCTCGATAATCATCTCCTAAGAATCTGATATCTGGTGATAATCTTTTTATTAAATCTACCAATTCTTTTTCATAAGTATAATATGCAATTCCATCTATATACTTTATTGAAGTTAAAATTTCAGTTCGTTCTTCTTTAGTTAGAATTGGTTTTAACTTTTCTGGTCTTTCTATTGATGGGTCTATGTGTAAAAGAACTATAAATTGTTTACAATAAGATTTACATTCTTTAAACATTTTTATATAACCTGGATGTATTACATCAAAGTTTCCAGCAATTATTCCTACATCATATTTTTCTGCTATCATAATTCAACTGATATAAAATAATAATTTTCCATTTTTGTATCTGATAATAATTCAAATCTTACATTATCAACTCCATCTCTTTTGTAATCAGATTTTCCTTTTAAAACTTTGTTATAAAAATAAAGTTGATTTTTTCTTGTTT
>Ga0206126_10002535_pt1 | contig 19656 bp, 15 predicted proteins | sample Helgoland_Spring_5_FD_148621 | JGI IMG/M metagenome (GOLD analysis project Ga0206126, IMG submission 148621) | Pelagic subsurface seawater microbial communities from Kabeltonne, Helgoland, North Sea - Helgoland_Spring_Bloom_20160412_1 | ecosystem: Environmental > Aquatic > Marine > Epipelagic ...
TTGAGTGGAGACCTTCTGGCTATTGATCTTAGACAAGCCCTTTATCACCTAGGGGAGATCACTGGGGAAGTAACCAACGATGAATTATTAGGTAATATTTTTGCTAACTTCTGTATTGGAAAGTAACATACTCTTCTTTTAGTTTCTTATACCTGAAAATACTAGTAAATTCAATTGTTTTGTTAATAACTAGTTTCCTTTACTATCACCTAATACTGTATTTTAGTGTACGAAATGTGTACGAAAAATTTATTCGTACATATAATTGATACAAATGGCAACAATTACAAAAACAAAAATTAACTCAACATCAAAAAAAAATAAAGGCCAATATGTTATAAGGTTTAGAATATATTTTGATAAAGAAAACATACAATTTAAAACTGCAAGTGATGTAATGTTTTGGAGAAGAGCGGATACTTTAGAAAAAAAGAAACAGAACGAAAAATCAACTGAGATTATAAAACAACGTGAAAATGCTTTAAAAGAAAAGTATAACACTGCCATATTTAACTCTGTATTAATAAACGGTGAGAACACGCAATTCTTTCAACATTTTGATTCTGTGATGAAAACAAGAGGTGCTACTAACACTAATACGTTGAACGGATATAGTAGTTTAAGGAAAATGCTTCAGAAATTCTGTTCCATAAACAATATTCCACTTAATATTAAACTCAACCAGATTAATAAAAAGTTTGTTATTGATTTTAAAACTTGGATAATCACCGAGGCAAAGACTACGAGTGGTCAATCATTCAAATCATCAACTCAAAATCAAAGATTCAATCAGTTTGCTGTTGTTCTTAATGATGCTGTGGATAACGAACTTATAGCATCAGCACCATCAAAGGGGGTAAAAGCACCAGATAAAGGAAAAGAAGAAATGGTTTATTTAACATTAGATGATATTTACCAAATGAGAGATTGGGAGAAAAGAGGTACTGTTAAGCCAATGTTATACAGAGGTTTCCTTTTCGCCTGTTTCACTGGATTACGTGGAGGTGATATAAGTACTCTCAAGTGGAAACATATAGTTGAAGAGAATGGTATAACAATGATTAATCTAATTACTAAAAAAAAGAAGATTCAAATACGTTTTAAATTACCTCAACAAGCAATTGATGCTCTACCAGAGCGAAAAAGTAAAGACGATAATGTATTTACAAATCTCCGATACACGGCTCATACTAACCAACAGTTAAAAATGTGGGCGTTGCAATGTGGAATCCTAAAAAAAATAACTTCACACACAGCTAGGCACTCATTTGCGGTGCATCAGCTAAAAAACGGAACGACAATGTATCATTTGTCAAAACTACTAGGGCATAGCTCAAGTGTAACCACTGAAAGACACTATGCTGATTATGCAACAGAAGATTTAGATATAATAATTGATAATGTTTATGGCAACAAATAAAAGACTTAATCCGACGGACTTTTCACTTAAGAGCTACTCAAAAGAAGAGCTTATAAATGAAATTTTAATTCAACGAAAAATAATAGCTAATTACATAAACTGGAATGGAGACGGATATAAACCGAATAGAAAAAATAATAACCCCTTAAACCTCGAAATTAATAATGGTGAGAATGAGTCAGAGTACACGGCTTTCTTTAGAACACTGTCAATTTCACTCTGGATGCGTGGCGCTATACGAAAAGAAGACTCCAATAAATTTAAACAAGCATTTACACCTTTAGGAACTACTCTCAATAAGTGTGAATGGCTTTTATCAAAGGTTTTATGCGTTTATCTAATTGAGGTTTTATTTGACAAAAATATATTGCACAACCATTCTGATCCTCAAACAGCAAAGAACTTTGGAATTAAAAATTCAAAAAGATTAAGGCATTATTATCATACAAATGAAAATAAGCATCCTATTACACACTATGGCGTTCCCAAAGGCTATGAGATGATTGATAAAGCTGTTGAAGGTGCACTAAAAATGACAGATACAACTCCAATTAGATTTACTTCTTAATACCAGATGAACTAAAAATTAAATAAAGGTCAAGTGGTATTGATTTTTTGTAGCCCACACTAAGCAGTTGCTTTAGGTGGAAATTTTTTATTTAGTTGCCTAGTATCGCTTTGATAATTCCATATATCATTACCGCTTATTATTCATCTTCTGGGAAATCAAACATATCTAATGGGTCTGGCCCTGCATCTGGTCTGTATTCATATAATCCTGCCTCTACCATCTCTATATTCTGCTCAAAGATTTCATAGTTGTTCTTTCTTATAGAGTCTATTCCATGTTCTTCAAAGTCTGCCTCTATAGCCTCCACTACTGCCGCGTACTTCTCTGGAACTGTAACTGACAATGACGGTAATCCACTTCCCGGAGCGAGTGTTATCATAAAAGGAACAACTAAAGGATCCATAACCGATTTTGACGGAAACTTTACTATTGAAGCATTTGTTAATAATACATTAGTATTTAGCTATACAGGATATGAGACCAAAGAAATTGAAATTAATAACGAAGAAACAATTAACATTAAGCTAAATGACGGAGAATCATTAGATGAAATAGTAGTAATTGGTTCTAGAAATCCTAACAGAACAGCGATAGACTCTCCTGTCCCAATAGATATCGTAAATATTAATGAATTAATTGATATATCTCCTCAAGTTAATTTAAACCAAATTTTAAATTTTGTAGCACCTTCATTTACATCTAACACGCAAACCATTTCGGATGGAACTGATCATATTGATCCTGCATCGTTGAGAGGATTAGGCCCTGATCAAGTATTGGTACTAATTAATGGGGGAATACGCTGGGATGCCAACGAACTTAAAGTCACCGATAACTTCCTAACCGATGGGAATCAAACCGATCAAAGGACACTAAATGCGTGGAGTCCTCAAGTTGGACTCTCTTATACTTTTTCGCCCCGCTTTAGTAGTTTTGTAAATTTATCCCGCAGCTATGAAACCCCAACCTTGAGTGAATTAAGTGCTAACCCAACTGGCAGTGGCGGCTTCAATCCTTTTGTTGATATTCAAGTAGCCGATAATCTCGAGGGCGGAATTCATTACACGAGCAGAAAAACAAACGCTAGCTTAGTTTACTTTTCTATTACCACAAGCAATGATCTAGTCGCTTATGAATTAGCCGACTCACCTGGAAGGACATTTTATCAAAACGCCGGAAGTACAACTAGAAAAGGGGTGGAGTTTTTGATAAAAACATCAATTCAACAAAAGATTTCAAGCTCAAATCACCTACAACTATGCCAACTTTAAGTATCAAGACTTTGAACAAAATGGTGAAAATTATAGTGGAAATAACCTTCCTGGTCTCCCCTCAGATTTTGGGACACTTCACCTTAATTATCACTGGGAAAATAAATTTCAAGTCAACTATACTAAAACCTATCGCGGGGACCTTTTCGCAGATAATCGCAATGAAAACCAAGTAGATCAATTTTTTAGAGACGACGTAAGTCTTCGACTTCCACTAAAAAAAATAGGGCAAAAAACATCCTTAATAATGGGTTGTACTAACCTATTCAACACACTATACAGCGATAATATTCGCATTAATGCCTTCGGAAATCGGTATTTTGAAGCAGCTCCCACAAGAGAAATTTACGCTAGTCTTCAATGGCAATTTTAAAGTCTAATAACTTTAAAGTCTGTTCTTCTATTGACCTGATGTTCCTCTTCACTTAATTGAAAACAAGGTCTTTTTGTTATCCAAGTTTTGATGGATTGTTGCGTGAGTTGTTCTTGAACTGTTTGAAGGCTTTCAAAACGATCTGACTCTGCAACGATCACTCTTGTTAGTGCACCTTGCGAAACTTTTCTAGCTTGAATTCCAGATGCTTTAAGCAATGCGATTAAACGGTTTGCATTCTCTTGCTCATTATAAGAGCCGGCCACTAGTTGATAATCTTTCCCCCCAGCACTATTTACTTCTTCTTCACCATATCCTTTTCCATAAATACGTTCTGGCTTTTCAATGCGCGCTTGCACATAATCTATTATTGCTTGTGTTCTTCGCTGAGATAAAGCCAAATTATAGGAGGCACTTCCACGACAATCTGTATAAGAACTTACTTCAATTTCAAGGCTAGGATTTTTTTGTAACACCTCAACCACTTTGTCTACTCGATCTAGGTACTGTTCTAAAATATTACTTTTATCTAGATTGTAAAAAATAGAAGCAAAAGCCGCTGCAAGTTCTTGATTGAGTTCACCAGAATCTACCGCCGCTCTTTCTAATTGTACCCATATATTATCAGAATAACCTTTTACTGTTTTTAGGCGATAGGCAAAAGAATCTTTTTGGGCTAGCGGTTGATTATTTTTATACAGAAAAGAGCCATTTCTATTGAAAAAAATCGATCCGTTTTGAGGTGGGATTGTAGGGATGGCTTCTTTTTGTAAAAGCCGTTGTAAAGGATCTTTATCCTGAAGCATTTTGATATCATTCTTTAAAACCCCTCTATTCGCCACTATTAAAGTATCTGATGGAACATAGACATAATAATCTTTTAACCCGGCAATTTCTGGCATAAATGGGAACGTATATAAATCGTCTGCTCCTTTTCCACCTTCGCGATCAGAGGCAAAATATCCTATTTCAAGGTCTTCTCTTATTCCAAAAGAAAAATCATCTTCTTTTGTGTTGAAGTCTTTCCCTAAAATAAAAGTTTCCCAACGCTTTTCAATCACATGTTCAGTTAAAAACACGTCTAACTTCCCTATTCCTTCTCGACCATTAGACGAAAAGAATAGCTGTGTTTCACTAAAGGCATAGGGAAAAACCTCATCTCCTTCTGTGTTAATATCTGGACCAAGGTTAATGGGGTCAGAAAAACGTCCATTTTCAATATCAACATAATATAAATCCATACCCCCAAAGCCCTCTGGACGGTCGCTAGCAAAGAACAAACGTTTTCCATTAGGAGAAATGGCAGGATGCAAAGTGGAATAACCTTGTCTATTAAAAGGAAGCGGAAGGGCGATTTTACTTTGATTAATCTCTGCCTTTTTGATAAAATAAATGTTAAGGTGCACCTTTTTCTTCTTATCATATTTGCTATCAGAGCGGGTAAAATAGAAACGATCACTCCTGGCATCATAGGTCCCTGGCCCTTCTTGAAAAAAAGTATTTAAGGTGTTGGGTAAAGGTTGTCCTGGAAGCAGTGAAGAAGGACTGGTCGTATAGGTTGCTTGATAGAAATTATAAATAGGTAAATCAGATTTAACCTTCCTTAAAGCGCGTTTTTGCTCTTTGGTTTTTTCTTGATCACTTAAATAAAATACGCTCCCGTTAGGGTTTTTATCCATAAAGATTAACCCAAATTCGTTGTTTGCGCTGTTTCCCTTTACACCACTAATAGTGTAAATTGATGCCCCAAATCTTTGTTTGTATAACAAGCTATCTTGATCGAATAAAGCAGGAGTTGGCCATGGGAGTTGATAGGCTTTTGTTCTGTATTCATCTGCGAGACGCTGTTCTTCCATTAACAAATCAGCATAACGATAATAATCTTGCACGCTTGCCTCCTCTGAATTAGCTACTGGGCCGTAAGTCACTTTTGCTTTAACTTCTTGTCGGGTGGCTAAATAAGCTTGTGCAAGGTTGCGTTGTTGTTCTAATCTTAATTCCTTTTGGGTGTTTTCAAAAAAGTTGGTTGCTTTTTCATATTCACCATTGATGAAATAATAATCTCCCCAAGTATCTTCTTCTTGATTTGAGGTCGTTTTTTGCCCTATAAGACTTTTAGAAGCAAAGAAAAATAATACCATAAAAAAGAAGAACTGTTTCATGCTTAAAAGAATCTAGGTGAACGTAAGATAGTCTGATATTTTGTTGTTAAGTCGAAGCGCAAAAAGACTTCGTGAGTCGTTGCATTTAACCCATTATTAATGATCGAAGAGGGAAAACCATAAGAGTACCCCAAACTGAAGTTGTTCCCTAAATGGATTCCCAGAAGGGCACTTGTTCCAGTTCCAGCAAAAGAACGAAAGGTGTCTTCATTAAAATTATTCCTTATTTGCCCCCCTATCCAAAAAGTTTGATTGAATATCGCCATCACAGATAAATCATAGCCTGCAACACTCTTGGTTTGTTTTAAAAGCATACTGGGTTTCAACATGAAATTCTCTGAAAACTCGATTAAACCCCCACTGATCAAATAAAAGTGCCTTTCAAGTTGATAGGCCTCATGGGCGATCATTTGAGGAATGGCCGCGCCTAAATAAAATTTTGTGGTATAATAGTAAAATCCAAAACCCACATTGGGTAATAATTTCCTGTCTTGATCCAGAATAAATGCTTGATCATTTGGGGTAAAAGTATTGATCATGTCTGGGTTCAAAAAATAATTCAACACTCCCGCTTTAAGTCCTACTGCAAGGCGATGATCATTTCGGTTTAAACGTAAATGATATGCTAAATCTATATTAAATGAAGTATTACTTATTGGCCCAATCTTATCGTTAATAACACTTAAACCAAAACCTACATTTTTAGTTGATACAGGGCCGCTATAGGATAAGGTTTGGGTTAAGGGTGCACCTTCTATCCCAGTCCATTGAGAGCGTAAAACTGAGGTGAAATTCGCTACTCCACGTGCGCCCACATAGCCTGGATTAATGGCTTGATGATTGTACATATAATGACTAAAGCTGGACTCTTGTTGTCCACTGGCCATCCAGGTCAAACTACTCAAGAATAAAAATAAAAATAGCTTCTTCATTAGTTTGTTCTGCGTTTTATATAGACGAATCCTGTTAAAGGCGGTTGTCCATCATTAAATTCTAACAGGTAGAAATAAGTCCCTTCTGGAAGGTTATTTCCACTAGAAATAAAGGAAGACACATTAGAGGTTCCCTCCCAGTCATTGTTGTACTGGGTCGTTTCATATACTTTAGTTTCCCATCGATTAAAGACACTTAATCGATAAGCAATTGATCCATTTAACCCTTGTATTTCCCATGTATCATTTACCCCATCACCGTCGGGAGAAAAACCATTGGGAATAATTATTTGTGCAGAACCAAGGGTAACGATACCTGAAATTAAAATTGGCTGACAGATAAAGGCAAGATTTTCTACCGTTAAGCGATATTGTTTTCCTGCATAAGAAGGATCAGGGTTATTCCACTGCAATTGACGGGTGTTACTTCCTTGAATTACTGTATCATCTATCACGTCCTCCCACAGGGGTAAGGCCAGTGTTCCATTATTTTCTTGCCATTGATAAGCTGCAATAGAAGGAGAATTTACAGAGGCAGACACTTGCATCGTTGGCGCGAAACTGATTCGCTCAACAGGCTGAAGCTGCCATGCTAGTGGGGCCGTTATTTCTTGGAAATCAAAAATTCCGTTGGTATTTTCATCATTAGGGTTTTGATAGCCTCCTTCTCCCACAACTCTTCCTTGCGCATCGACATTTACTGTACTGCTCCCTAAAATTCCGTCTTCGTCTGTATCTTCTCCTCCTGCCTCAATAACATCAAAGCAATTGTCTCCATCTGCATCTAAATCAAGATGATCTGGGGTTCCATCTAGATCAGTATCAACAAATCCTTCGTCACTGTCTAAAATTCCGTCGTTATCATCATCTAAATCCAGTGCATTGGGAACTTGATCATTATCACAATCTCCTAAATCTAAGCGGGTAAGTGTAATACTTTGGAAAAGATAGCTACAAGGATTCTCTGGATTTGTGTTATCGATAAGCTCTTGATCGTTTTCTACACCGTCACCATCGCGATCTGTGTCGCATACATCTCCTATTCCATCCCCGTCATAATCAAGTTGATCTACATTTGGGGTCAAAGGACAATTATCTACTTGATCAAAAATACCATCCCCATCGCTATCGGCATCATTATCTAGATTCAATACAGTAATAACTTCTGCTGTTAAGCTACAGTAAAAACTATCACAACTGATCGCATCCACTGTTAGGAAAACGTAAGACCATATATCTCCATCGATCAAATTGTCGTCTACTCCTGTGATCTGTACCACTTGAGGGATATTCCAATTTAAAGGTGTAAACACTAGTTGTGTGTGTGAAACACTTAGTTCGGTCGTGTCAGATAAGCTTATTAAGACCGTCGTTGTGGCAGCAATACTTGTTTGTAAGGAAACCGTCATAAGACTAGTAGAAGCATTTTCTGATACTGGAGAAGGAGGATTAATTGTTAAGCCTGCATTATCATTATCCTCATTATACAAGTTAACATCTGCAATATTCGATGCTGTCATAACATTATAGGGCAGATCTGTACTATTGGGATTTCCCGTAATTAAAAGAACTCTTCTTCTCCCATCGATTATATTATCGTCTACCCCAGTCAAAACAACTTGGTTCAATTGAGGTTGATCCCAATTCGCCGGAGAGATTGTTATACTAGAAATGGAGAGCAAAAGCTCGTCTGTTTCACCAGAAAGAGAGAGGGGTATCGTGACATCTGCTGTGGGTTGTGAGAGTAATTCAAATGTTAAGGTTATGGTTCCGCCAGACTCTGTGGCAGTAAAATTATTATCGATTGCACTAATCACTATTCCTGGAGCATCATCGTCTTGATTCATCACCACAAAATCTTCAACTTCGACTGAAGTAATGGCCCCAAAGTTGACATCGGTAGAACTTACGTTTTCTGTCATAATGGTTACGGTTTGGCTTCCATCAGAAAAAGGAGGACTGTCATTAATTCCATCGACTAAGATAAGTTGAGGGATGTTCCAATTCGCAGGGCTAAATTGAACAGTAGTTTGCTGCGGCAAGGCCTCTGCAGGATTAGTTGAACGTAATTCAAAACTTACATCTGCTGTAGGAATAGCAGTTAATTGAACAGAAAAACTTGCCGTGTCCCCTGCTTCACTAGAGAGATTATCTATCGGGGTCAAAGTAATACTTGCAAAATCGTTGTCTGCATTTGTTACTGAGATCGTTTGTGAAGCTACGGCTAAAAATCCAGCATCAGAACTTGGATTGATCATTGCCGTTATACTCACCATCTGACTTCCGTCTATCAAATAATCATCGATTGCTTGTAAGGTAATCGTTTGTGTTGTATTCCAGCTCAGCGGATTAAACAAATAAGCTGAGGTATTTGCTACAATTACTTCTCCCGTATCACTTGAACTAAAATCAATTGTTACTGCAGTTAGTGGTTGGACATTTAAACTTACCCCATAGGTAATGGTAGGGGTTGCGCCTTCTGTTAAGCTTCCTACTATTGGGGATAAACTAAAGCCAGCAATATCGTTATCTAATGTGGCTACAGTTAAGGTTTGAGAAGCAAGACTGTTAAAAGCAGTTGCAGGGGATGCTGTATTTACAGCAATACTTATCGTACTACTCACTGTCCCGTCTAAAATGATGTCTTCTACACTGGTCAAAGAGACTGTTTGGGTAACATTCCAATTGGTGTCATCAAAAACAAGCGAGCTAGTTGTAGTATTAACTAGAGATTCTGTGGGATCTAAGGTGGTAATATGTATGATGACAAATTCTGTTGGATTGGGGCGTGCGTCGAGAACAACGCTAAAGCTAACTGTATTTGAATTTCCCTCTTCTAAATCTCCTCCATAAAGCGGACTTACTGTAAAGCCAGCAATTTCGTTATCTTTATTTGCTACTGTAATTGCCTTTGCAGTAACACTGCTCACATAAGAAGCATCTGAAGTGGGGTCGATACTAAAAGTAAAAGCAGTATTGATTGTTCCATCAATCAAAAAGTCATCTAATGAACTAAATACTAGCGTTTGGGTCGCATTCCAGTTAGCATTAGTAAAGGTTACACTGGTGGTAGACAATGATATTTCATCTGTTGGCGAGGTGGTGATGCTTAAAATAACATCACTGATGGGTCTTGCGTTTAAGACAATTGTCAAACTAGCGGTTTGTGTCGCTGCTTCAGTTAAACTTCCCATTATACTAGAAAGGGTAAAGCCAGGGATATCGTTATCATTATTTTCAACCGTCACTGTTTGTGAGGCTAATCCCGTAAAGGCTGGATCAGAACTCCCGTTGATTGAAGCGGTTATAGAAACGGTTTGTGTTCCATCGACTAACAATTCGTCCACAGAGGTTAAAGATACTGTTTGAGCCATATTCCAGTTAGAGGGGGTAAAGGTCAAGCTGGCTGTTGCAATGGTAACTTCTGTAGTATCTAGACTTTGTAAATCAATGATAATATTAGTTAATGGGACAGCAGTCAATACCACACTAACTTGTGCTGTTTGGCTATTTCCTTCGGCCAAAGTTCCCGAAACTGTACTCAAAGCAAATCCAGCTACTTCGTCGTCTAATATACTCATGACATAGTTCACTGGAGTGATTGCATAACAGTCGTCTGAAGCTGCAGCATCTAGTGCTATTCTAAAAGTTTCATTTTGATCCCCATCTGCAATAAGATCATCAACAGTGGTAATGGTTCCTGTTTGCGCTACATTCCAATTGGACGGTGTAAAGGTTATTGATGCAGGGAAAACTGTCATTTGAGCAGTATCAGTAGAAGTCAAATCATAGACTACATTTCCTGTGGGTTGATCGTCTAGTACAATGGAGAAAGTACTTGTGTTACTCCCTTCGGTCAAAACAGCAGAAGTATTAGAAGATGTGAAAGTCCCATGAACTAAATCGATAATGACTTCTAATCTATTTTCACTTTGTCTATAAGTCAAGGCAGTAGGATCAGATAAACTTGCTGCTTCTACATAATAGCTGGCTCCATCGGCCAAAGGAGTAGTACTAGGAAGGAAATTCCCCCCAGAAGCTGCATCAAACCATACCAAATTATAGGCATTACCGTTTACATCTGCCCTTGGATTTACACCATCCGGTCTTGTACCAGAAATGGTCAGATCATTCAGGGTTGGTGTTGGCAAAGCACAAATTACCTGGGTACTCACCATAGAAGCTTCATTGGTTGCAGTAGGAGTCAAAATTTCATCGGCAATACAAAAGGTATTGTTATCAAATCTAACAACTTGCTCGTTCCTGCTCCCTCCAGTAGCCGAAGTAAAACCAATGAAAGCAATGTTTGAATTTAGAATTGCTCCTGTAAGGTCAACCGTTTTTGTATCACTATAAGTATTTACTCCATTATTATGTGTAAAAACATAGCTTAAAACTTGTGTAGAGGGTTGCCACGAAATTCTCATGTTGTGCCAATTTCCATCTTCTAGGTTAACCGTTTGGACAACATCAGCAGAATTAGGGGCAGTTCCTGCTGCTCCATCTTCAACAAATGCAATGTGGTCACTATTGGGGTCTGGGGTGGAATTGTAATAAGTATCCATCTCAATGGCATAAGAAGGGCTAATTCCTTGATACCCCATTCCTCCTCCACTGGATCCTTGAGAGGTGTTAATATTTTGAATAACAAAGGCAATTCCGTCAGCTCCACTTCCATCGCGATCACCAAAATTTAAATCTAAATCAATGGTAAATTCTACCCTTAAATCTACCCTATTCTGATACCAAACCATCCCCCTTTTATTATTTTGATTTGGGGTGAGTGTATACACAGACGTTCCAGCTGTGTGGGTAACATCACGGATAAAAATAATATCTGCCTCATCAAAATCTCTAGTAAAACAATTCTCTGGATCATCGTCTTGATTTCTCACCTGTCTTACTTGATCACTTAGTGGGTCAAATAAATCGTCTGAATTTGGATCATCGATACTAAAAGTAATATTGATTGTTTTATCTGCATCGCGAACAGCTTCATCTACCCCAGACACTACAATGGTTTGGGTAACATTCCAATTGGCAGGGGTAAAGACAAGGGTGGTAGTCGATAAACCTACTTCTGCTGTATCAGCATTGGCAACAAGAATGGTCACGTTGGTGCTAGGTTTTCGATCAAGTGTTACAAAGATAGAAGCGGTTACTGTCCCAGATTCGTTTACTGTAATCAGGCTGTTAGGGCTAACATTGTAGCCAGCCTCTCTTGGATCAATATAATCTACAATTCCGTCACTATCACTATCATTAACGCTTCCCTCTATGGTATCGCTATATCCATCTTCATCAGAATCCAAATCTAAATAATTAGGCGTTCCATCACCATCGGTATCTACTACCCCTTCGATGGTATCAGAGATGGTATCACTGTCCGAGTCTAGATCTAGGTAGTTGGGCAAACCATCTCCATCGGTATCGACGATACCTTCTGTTTGATCTGGAATCCCATCGCCGTCTGAGTCAAGATCTAAAAAGTCAAAAATACCGTCTGCGTCGGTATCACTGGCAGTTTCTGTAGCATCTGGAATGGTATCACCATCGCTGTCTAAATCATAACTGTTTTGTATCCCATCGCCGTCTGTATCAAGAGTACATGCATTCGCGGGGCGATCAAAAGAAATTCGATCTAATAAATTCCCTGATGTTCCTCCAGAGGTGGCTTCAAAAAGGAATACTGTAAAAACTTGTCCAGTCGGAACAAGATAGACCCCAGAATAATCACGCCATGCTGTTCTAGTCGCTGTTTGTGTCTCTAAAACTACATTTGCAGTAGTGGAAATCCCTGCTTGTATTTGAATTTCTTCTACACCAGTTCCTCTGGCAAGATGACTTACAGACCATATCATATAAGTACCTGGGGTCGTCGAGATGGTTTGGAAAAGTCCAGCGGTTTGATTAGCATTTATCTCTGCAAAACGATTACCTTCTCTTGCGTTATAAGTGATACTTGAAAGCACGCGTCCATCACACCAAATTTCCATCATATCGTCTGTTGCAGTGGTTTCCCAACCATCGATCAAACTTTCATTAAAGATGCCGTTACAGCCATTCATTCCGTCTTCAAAACCTCCGTTAACTAAACCACCATTGATAAAGCCGCATTCAATACTATCTAAAATACCATCGTTATCATCATCTGGATCAAAGTGATCTGCAATACCGTCTCCATCATTATCTTCAAAAACATTAGGATCTGTTCCCACAGTGACTTCATCTCCATTATTAAGTCCATCACTATCACAGTCTGCTTCAATCCATTGAGCATTTAATCCTGGATCACTTGGCTGAGGAGAACATGGTCCAACGACCGATAAAGTCGCACTATTTTGGCTTGAAAAGCAAACATAATCTTGATGTAAGATTAATAAGCGATATACTTTTCCATCTAAGCCAGTTACATCCGATAAGGTTAATGCACGGGTATTTGCCCCAGCATAAATTCCGCCATTAGAAATATTGACCCCATCTTCTTGCCATTGATATAAAAATCCAGTTCTTGCATCAAAGCCTGAAGTATACTTGGGTGTTCCATCTGGATTGTAATTCACTGTACTTGTAGCTGCTGCAGAAGAAATGGTAAAGGTAGCGCTAGTACCAGCAAAAACTTTCTGATCAATCAAGGCAGTAGGATCTACTGCAACTGTAGTGGCCATTTGATAGCTTGATAAAGCCGTGCTAACCACAGAGGACATTGGAGTTGTAGTATAGGCATTTGCAGTTACTCCAGCGGCAATGACAAGTCCATTAGCATTTACCCCACCATTGGTTCGTGTGGGGGTGTCGACACCATAAATTCCGCTATCTCCCCCGTCAGCGCTTCTATCGTCATATGCTTCGTTAGCATCTGAACACCCATCATTATCTGAATCAAAATCTTGTTCGTCTACTACTCCATCTAAATCAGAATCACGACACATGGAAAAAACAAATTGTCCCGAATTGACACTTTCGCTCGTCAAGTTGAGATAATTCACCCTCATTTGTGTGATGGGCAAATTGCTATAAACATCAAACTCTGCAAAAGTAGATCCCGTTCCTGTTCCAGACACCGTGAAAGAATTTCCCGAAGCTTGTACATTTGCGTTAGAAGAAGATAGAACGACCCACTCAAATTCTGCAGGTACGCCCACTGCGACAAATTGAAATTGATCGGCTCTAGTAATATTTGAAGCTCCAATACTACTATCTGCGCCAAAACGAATTTTTGTGGATGTATCAAAAGTCATGGTGGAAGTAAAGGCATGGCCTAACTCGGCTGGATTCGCATCTTCAAATCGAATTAAGCTTCCTCCATTCCTTGATGAAATGGAAACCAATCCATCTGTCCCGACCACTTGAACTGGGGCATCTATGGTAATTGAGGTGGTTAAATTATCCCCATTTAAAAATTTGTTAAATACTACAGGAGTATTCCCAGGGGCTATGCCTGCTCCAGCAATGGCAGAAAAATCTATAAAAGTAATAGGACATTCGACCGTATCTAAAATCCCATTATTATTATCATCAAGGTCAAGGTAGTCTAACACTTCATCGCCGTCACAGTCCCCCATAGGACCTGGACATTGGGCGCTTATTAACTGCGCAAAGAGCAGAAAAAATAGAAGATAAAAATTCCTTTTAATGATAATTATAGTTAACAATTTGTATACAAATTATTAACGTATATCTGTAGGGGTTTATTGTATATACAAGGCTTAAGAAGAAGAGGAATGATCACTCACTATTTTCCATAATGAATCAATTTTTCTAAATAGTAAGGTGAAGTAACCCGTGGGCTGATCATTTTCCCTTGTAAGGGTGTACTTCCCAATCAATGATTTTGTAATCATCCATAAGGCAAATCTGGATACTTCTTTTGATTATATCTTCTTCTTTGCCCAGCTCTCTTACCTTCTTTTGTATTAAAGCTCTTAACTGGTCTACCGGTATCTGGGTGAGTTCCCATGTCCATCCCATTAAGGTAGAACATTATAAATAGCACTGCCACTATTGCAAAAACTAATATCGATACTGGGTTTCCTTCTGCTATTCCTTCGTAAATATTATCATTCATATTTGTAAATTTAATTATTACAATGTACATAACTGCTTTCAAAGCTTGTTTTTATTATGTGAAGTATTTTGATGATTTAGTGGTTGACATTTTTTTATTTAAAATACTCACCATTTAAAAAGGTACAGGGAATTAACACTTAATAGGTTCAATATTTGCCCACATAATCATTTAACCACAAAATAATATGGACAATACAACAATAGCAGATCGATTAAAGGCAATTGAAGAGGGTCTAAGGCTCCAAAAGAAGGTTTTTAACACAACTGACCTTCATAGATACACTGGACTATCTAAGAGTACTATTTACAAGCTCACCTCTACTGGTAAAATACCTTGCAACTCCCCCACTGGAAAAATTATATTTTTCGATAAAGATGAAATTGATATTTGGCTCCTATCAAATAAAAATGAATCAGCAGTTTCAGATGCAAAAGCTTGGGCTAATAATTAATAAAACCTCTATTAATATTATCAAATTATCATATAAACTGGCTCTAAGCCTATATACCCTTCCTCTATGCAAACGTTAAATAACAGTTGGAGTAACTACTTAAATAACTTCGAATGGACTCATACAGCTACTGTAAGATTACATTATAAGATAAGTGAATTAAGTGCAGATAGAATCACTACAAAACTTGTAAAGTATAGGCCTATTAACTACTTATTCTACTGTGTAGAAAACGATCGACACGACATAAACCTTATTCATATACTTCTCAATGCAACCCCAACTGTAGGAAGAGATAGTTTAGCTATAGGATTAGGTAAGTATAGTAAATCGGTTTCATACTTTGATGCGGTTAAAAGCAATACGGCAATCTCATGGTACTGCTCAAAACAGTTAAACCAAAACATACCTTATGATTTAAAGTTCAAGGAACAATTCTATCTAAAGTAGAGGTTTTTAGATGCCAAACATATACCATCGTAATACCAAATTTATACCACCGCATTACCAAATACATTCAAATAATATGGCATTTAACAGACAAGAAGTAATCAATAAATTGATGAGTTTAAAAACCACAGAAATAAACAAGAACACAGGTGTTGAAGAAACACACAACCAATTAGAGTGGATATTAATTTACCAACCACAGTTTAAAAGTAAAAAAACCGATTTATGGCAAAAGGATTTAAAACAGGAGGACGAGAGTTAGGCACTCCAAATAAGACAACAAGTGAATTAAGGAAAGTATTAAAGCATATGGTAGATGATGAACTTCAAAATCTACAAAATAACATCAATGAACTTGAGCCTAAAGAAAGAATAGAATTACTAATTAAACTACTCCCCTATATACTGCCAAAAGTACAGACTGTTAGCGCTAGAGATGGAGAAACTATTGGACTAGATTGGATGAATGAATTTTAAGATTTATAAACTGTTTTCAAAGCTTGTTTTTATTATATGAAGTATTTTAATGATGTTGACAGTTTTTAAAAGAAATTAAATATGGCATTCTATTGAGATAAATTATTATACTTCTGTTTGATCAGAAATTTCACATAATCCACATCAAAATTTTTGTTTAGTGGAACTTTATAAGTGTGTCCAGTATTTCCATTTTTCCATTTCCATGAACCTTCTTTCGAAATTTGTTTTGGATCATCTAATGTAAAAAAGTTTTTTGATTTTGAACCGTCGGTTTTCATATTCCCTCTTTGAAAATCCATTCTTATTTTATCTTTCTGAAAATTAAAATAACACACTGTTTTGTGTCCAAACATTAAACTGATGTAATCTTTTTTTGTAACTAATTCAACGTCGTTGAGATTAATTACATATTCTTTTAATTCCTCCCATTTTTGAACAAGTTGTTCATTGGTTTTTAAAATCCATTTATTATCATCATAAACTTTGACCTCTTTACTTACAGAACTAATTATGTTTTTATTTTTAGTATTGGTTAAAGATTCAATACTTTCCTTTGAAATAGATTTATGTTTATTGAAAACAATAGTATCATTTGAAAAACGTTTTATTTCCCAAAGTTCAAATGGAAGATTTTTGAAGTTAACACTGTCTTTTTGGTAAGAATTAAAAGATGGAGACACGAAGATTATTTTTGATTGTGACCAATCTATATCTTCTAATCGAAGTACTTTATTGAAATATTGAGAGAGGGTTAAAAGAAAATCTGATTTATTGTTAAGTAATAGTTGAAGGTAAGTATAACCCTGATCAATTACTGAGTAACTATTACCTTTTTTATATTCTATAATTACAAATGAATTATTCTCATTATCGTAACAAAGAGAATCAATTCTATAATTTCCAACTGTTAATTCTGAATATATAAATTCCAGTCGAAAGAATGTTTCTGTATTCTTTTCAACTAAATTTTGAATATCTCTTTCAAGTTTAAAAGGTTTTAATTCCACCTCTTCTACTTTGTCTTTTTTTAGATTAAATACTTCCATTGTTGGAAAATGTTTTGTTTAAGTCTGTAAAATACTCATTTCAGTTAATTCAATCAAGTTTTACACTCGGCAATACGTAATAGTGTGATATGCCTGTTCGTCGTCAACAATGTATGTTGATTCAACTTCTATACTCCAAGCTCCAATAATTGGGTCAATAGCAGCAATATTTTCATCAACATCATCTGATCCTCCACAAGAAATAAAGACTAAACAAACAAATGAGAATAATATTTTTTTCATATTGGATCTAAAATCTTTCCGTGTAAGTATAAACATTAAATTCTCCTCCATATTCCGTTGACTCAATTGCAAGGTTAAATTTTTCCTTATTTGATAATATGGATTCACCTTTAAATTTATTTCTTTTTTCCCATATTTTCAAGATAACATTAGCTGTAAGTATTTTACCTAAATCCTTAAATCTATATTATAATTGATCATTGATTCTACTCCAATAGTGAACTTCCCCATCATCGGAAATGTAATATTCAAGCCTAATTATTGGGTCTTCATAATCACTAAATAAAAGTGAACATTCATAAGTTTTTGTGTAAGAGGTTCTTGAAATAGGAATTAAATCTCCAGATTTATATTGGTTTAAGCCAATGTATATGTTTTTACCAAAATCAATATCTAGCTCAGAGCACAAACCATTGTTGTTTTTTCCTTGCTTTGGTATGAGTCGAATTGATCCAGCTCCTAATTTTACATTACGATTAGTTATAATATTCCCTTTTCCTGTAATATAATTTCCACCTACTGAAAATATATCAAACTCATTCAGGCTCATCCAATCTATGCTCCTGTGATCAACATCTCTTATGGAGTCAAGTTGATAAACTCTGTCTAATATTTCTTCAGCTTTTTTTACACGATTATCAAATTCAGATAGAATTTGTCTGTATGTAAATCCATTGTAGTTGTCAAACTCGACTTGTTCTTTTATTAATTCTGAAACAAGTGAATCGTTTTGTTTTATAGCATAAATATCTTCACTTATTGTTATTTCGCTGAAGACTTTATCTAAAGGATCAGAACAAGACGATAACACTATTAAAAATAATAAAACTAAACTAGCTGAGTTGTTTTTCACGATACCGTAGCAGTTATTCAATAATTGATGATTGAGTTGAATTGTTTCCTGTGTTTTTTAATATCTTTTGTAATATTTGATTGTTATATTCTAACTCATAATATTTACTATTTCCAATCTCTTTTTTTGCAGATTCAATATATTTAAGTCTAAGAAGTTGACTTCCATATCTTCCTAATCCCTCTATGGTTATGTTTTCAGATTGATCCATATAATATTGATACTTATCTTCTTTGATTAACTCGACTTCAATTTCTTTTGAGAGCCATCTGAAGCCTTCTCTATAGAAAGGTTTACTCTTCTTAATGGTATCTGGAATTATTTTAACCTTTTCATTTACTACCCTAATTATGTTGTCAATTTCACTTAGTGTGATCTTTTTTCGAATAATACTGAAAATAAATTTTTTATCAATAATTACTACTTCAATATTTTCGTTTCCTATAGGATTTGCTGTTATAAGATTTACGACACTGCCATCATAAGTCTTTTTATCTTTTATATTTTCAAAATTTTGTAATGATATGGTGTCACCAATCTGTAATCCTCCAATTTTAAAATTAATGATTGACAAAAAATTATTTGTTTCTTCTAATTCAATATTATCCACTGAGGCAGTGAGTACATCATAGTATTCAGGATTTTGATGTTTAACAATTAATAATGGCTTGCCAAATATTTTTTTAAAATCGAACCATAAACTGTCTGTTACTATAGTGTCTTTTTTTTCTTCTCCTTTTCGGATTATTGTGTATAGACTTTTAAAAACAATTAAGCTATCTTTTATTATTAACGGAAACTTAATTGATTCTCCAGTTAATTTAGAAAAGCATATTATCGAATCATTTTTGAATAGAATTCTTTGATGATTCTCTAATTTGCTGTAATCGTCATTAAATTGATTATAGTGAACTATCCATTCATATTTCGAGAAATTACCATGTTTTTCTGAGCAAGACGATAATACTATTAAAAATAATAAAATTAAACTTGCTGTGTTATTTTTCATGATGCCGTATTTGTTTCAATATACAAAAGTTAAATAAGCTCATGCTTTAAGAACATCTTATAATTTTCTGATATGGATTTAGTAAGTTTAGGTATAATTTAAAATCAAATAAAAGTGTCAAAATACCTATAGACAATTGAGGAGTTAAAATTAGCAGGTTACCTTACAGAAAGGAAAAAGATAATCAAAGAAGTATATTTGAACTTTCACCAAAAATGTGGTTGTAACTCTCAAAACCTAAATTTTCAATAATTGTCTATTGAGTGCAGGAACTAACATCAATTTCGCTGTATAAATTTGAGTCGTGGTTCGGGTCTTCGACCG